>Ga0272443_10000340_pt1 | contig 89377 bp, 67 predicted proteins | sample SSMAcet12_FD_193581 | JGI IMG/M metagenome (GOLD analysis project Ga0272443, IMG submission 193581) | Marine sediment archaeal communities from Little Sippewissett salt marsh, Falmouth, MA, United States - SSM-Acet-12 | ecosystem: Environmental > Aquatic > Marine > Wetlands > Sediment ...
ACTTTGCACTTGACCAGTAGTAGTCCTGAGGTTGTTTGACCAATCCCGCCTTTACAGGATTGTTGTGGATATACGCCATGGTTTTCAGAACGGCTGAATCCGTGAAAATGTTCCTGTCATATCCACCCCCTGCCTGCCAGAACCGATGGACGGTTTTTCCATGATCACGCGCTTCCAGTTCAGCGTAGGTTTTTGGAAGATGCTCGGCAATCCATGGCAGTATTTCCAAACCAAAGGTTCGCTTAAGGGCAGATAGCTTTCTCCCGAAGTCCCCATAAGGATCATGAACCAGCAGATGAACGTGGTTTGGCATGACCACAAAAGCCCAAAGCTGGACTAAGGACTCCATACGCCAACGATCCAGCTGCTTAATAAAGTTGCGTGCAATATCATGGTGGGCAAAGAGATGTTTGCGCTGAAAGCAACCAAAGGTGAGGTAGTGAGCATGGGAGTTATCTTCACAACGTTTTAGTCATGAAGGAAGGTAGGACGAAACACAAGAACAAGCCATTTGAGACCCGGGATTTTATCCCGGGCCACCCGACTTGTTTTCCGCTTCAGGAGACTCCAAGTCTCCCGACTCGAGAGTCGAGGGAGGCGACGAAGGCGTGTGAAAAGCCTATACTCTCGGCACAAACAGAACCGGTCCTCGAGAGGGAGCTTAGCGGAACGATGGATGCGGAAAATGCGGGTCAGATCCGGCTTGATGTGCATGATCTTGGCTGGGATGGGGATGGCGTAGGAAGGGCTGAAAATGGCCGGGTCGTTATGGTTACCGGTGCCTTGCCGGGCGACCATATCCTCGCACGAATCACCCACACGCCCGCAAAAGGTCCGCTCCGCGCGGAGATGGAAAAGGTCCTCGTTGCCTCACACGCTCGTGTCGCTCATCCCTGCAAGCATTTTTCAACCGGTTGCCCGGGATCTCCACTCGGATGCCTGGATTTTGACACCGCTCTCGACTGGAAGAGAGATCACCTGATCGAGACCCTGAAACGGGTCGGTAAGGTCGAGAATCCAGCTGTGGACCACGTTGTACCCTCACCGAGAAGCTGGCGCTATCGTGACCGCCTCGAGATGAACATCGTTCAGGATGAGTGGGGGCTTCACATCGGATACCGTGGTCGCGAGGGCCAGCTAATCCCCATCCATGACTGCCTTTTGGGCGGTGTTGCGCTTCGTAAAACCCTGACCTCGCTACGGGAAAGCATTCCGGGCGTTGGCAGGATGGAGGATCTCGCGGGAGGGGACGCACTTCGACTGCTGTTGCGCAGTAATGGCAAGGGCGGCGTAATCGTTGTGATCTTCCTTGTCGGCAAACGGCGCCCCGATATAGCTCCTCTGAAGAGGTGGCTGGAGAGTGCGGACTGCAGCGGGTGGCAGATTCGTCAGGTCCCCTCGGTCAACTCCCGCTATTTCAATTCGGAAGTGGTCGCGGAGGATGGCGACATCATGGTGACACACCGGGTTTCCGGCGGGTACCTGAAAGCCAGTCCCATTGTCTTTTCTCAGGCGAACGAGGCCGCAACCTACCGCTTGGTCCATCATGTCCTCGACGAAGTACCTCGTGACGCGAAGATGATCGACCTTTATGGCGGATTCGGGATGTTCGCCCTCGCGCACATCGCTCACGGCGGCAAATCGGCGGCTGTGTTCGAATCCTCACCAGAGGCGGTGCAGGCGGGGAAAGACTATGCAGAACAACATTCACTCCCAGCGACCTATCAGGTTGTCGATCTCGACAAGGCGGGGGAGTGGGCGATTGATCCCGAGGGAGTTGTCGTGCTCGACCCTGCCCGCTCCGGCGCATCGGAAATCGTAATCAAAAAGATCAACAGCTCCGGCGCAAAACGGGTTATCTACGTCTCCTGCCACCCGGCGGCGTTGGCTCGCGATGTCGTGCGTCTTACTGCCTACCGTCCCGTCAAGTTCAAACCTCTCGACATGTTCCCCGGCACACCCGACCTCGAAACTGTGGCGATCTTCGAGCGTATTTGAATTGAGCCACAGAGAGTCCCAATGGCAAGTGAACCGTCACGCTTGCGCCTGTCTCGGGCGCGAGTGTGTTCGCTCCCCATTGGGCAACCTCACCGCATCACAAATTCTTACCTTCGAAAACACAACCGAAAGGCGATAGAATGGACTTCCTCGAAAAACTGACGCAGACACCCGGGATCTCCGGTCATGAGGAGGAGATTCGAGAGGTGGTTCGCAAGGAACTGGAGCCTCTTGTGGATGAGGTTCGCCTCGACAACATGGGAAACCTGATCGGTGTAAAAAAGGGCAAGGGAGATGGTCCCAAGGTGATGCTCGCCGCGCACGTGGACCAGATCGGTTTCCTCGTGAGCCATGTGGATGACAAGGGCTTTCTTCGCCTCAATCCGACAGGTGGCTTCGACCCGCGCACCCTGATGAACCAGCGAGTCACCGTCTATGGCAAGAAACCGCTTCCCGGAGTGATCGGCAGCAAACCGGTGCATGTCCTTTCCGAGGATGAGAAGAAGAAAAAGCTCGAGATAAAGGATTACTTCGTCGACCTCGGCCTGCCCGGCGATGAGGTCAAGAAACTCGTTCGAGTCGGAGATGCTGTCACCTGGACCGGCATACTCGAAGAGGTCGGCGATATGTGGTGCAGTCGGGCGATGGATGACCGTATCGGCGTTTATGTGATGATCGAGGCGCTGCGCAAACTGAAGGATCACAGCGCGACGGTCTACGCCGTTGCGACGACCCAGGAAGAGGTTGGCATTCGTGGCGCCATCGCGGCGGCTGCGAAACTTCAGCCGGATGTCGGCATCGCACTTGATGTGACCATCGCCAACGACGTACCCGGTGCTCAGGACCACGAAGCGGTGTCGAAGATGGGCGACGGTGTGGCGATCAAGCACATGGACGGCGCCTCGATCAGCAGCCCGAAACTTGTCCGGCACCTCGAAGAATTGGCAGAATCCAACGAGATCAAGTGGCAGCCGGAGATTCTCCCGCGTGGCGGCACGGATGCCGGCGGCATCTGGAGGGTTCCGGGTGGTGCGCACGTAGTCACCCTTTCGATCCCCAGCCGCTACGTCCACAGCACGGTAGAGCTTGTGCACAAGGATGATGTTCAGGCGGCGATTGATTTGTTGGCGAAGTACCTTGAGGCAGCGGGGGAAGTTGAGTATATGTGAACCGCAGGAGCAGTCCCATGAAGGTAAAAATCAGTCCGGCCGAACAGCGCCGTCTTGCGGCGGGCACCGGGGACTCGGGGGACCTGGACCTCTATTTCGAGGTGGTCTTCGGGTCGCACCGTCCCGCGATGATCAACGCCGAACGTGGGTGGCATCCACCGGCGGATATGTACGAAACCGATGACGCTCTGATCGTTCGTGTTGACATTGCCGGGATCGACATCCGTTCGGTAAGCCTTGTTCTCGACAAGACTACGCTTACTCTTTCCGGTGTTCGAAACGAACCGGAAGCGGAACAGCGACGCCAATACCACAAGATGGAAGTTTCCTTCGGTCCTTTCGAGCGGGTGTTCAAACTCCCCTGTTCGGTCTGTTCCGAAACTCCTCGTGCCGAATACAAGGTTGGTTTCCTTACCGTGACACTTAAGAAACAGGGTAAACCTGTTACCAAGAAAAAGTCGATTCAAATTCGCTGAGATAAAACATGGCAGCTAGTGAAATAATCACTCCGGCGGGAAATCCGGAAGGAAAAATGATTCCGGACGTACTCTCCCTGTTCCTGCCCAAAGACCTCGTGATCTTTCCCGGCCTCATCGTGCCGATGGCAATCCATGATGAGGACACCATCGCGTTGATCGATTCTGTAATGGGGAAAGGTTCGAGGATTCTTGGTGCATTCCTGATCAAACCGGGCGAAGAGGCCAGGCCGGAAAACGCAATGAAGATCGGAACCGCGATCATCATCCACCGTCTGCTCCGTCCGGGCGATGGCACTATCCGGATGATTGTGCAGGGACTTGAACGCATTGAATTGCTGGAGATTACCGAGCGTACACCCCATTCTCGGGGTCGGGTAAAAATTCTTTCGAGCAAGGTTCGCAGTACGGTGAAACTTGAGGCTCAGGTACGCGCAGTGCGTGATGATTTCGACAAGATATCCCACCTCAGTGAGGCGATTCCCGACGAGTTCGCGTCGGCGGTCCACAACCTTGAGGATCCCGGTGCTCTCTGCGATCTGATCGCCTCGAACATCCAGTTGGATACGATGACACGCCAGCAGGTGCTCCAAACCCTGAGCATCCCGGACCGTCTGCGTCTGCTGCGCAACCTGCTCGCCCGTGAACTGGAAATCGTAAAACTGGGCAGCGAACTCCAGAGTGAAACCCGCGAGGAGATCGAAAAGACTCAGCGCGAATACTTTCTTCGCCAGCAGCTCCGGAAAATTCAGGAAGAGTTGGGCGAGGAGGATGATGAGGGCGCGGAGATTCGCGAGTGGCAGGAGAAAATTGATCAGGCGGATCTGCCGGTTCGTGTGCTGGAAGTAGCGGAAAAGGAGCTCGAACGGCTTGAGCGGATCAACCCGGCAAGTGCCGAGTACTCTGTAGTTACCACTTATCTGGATTGGCTCGTCAGCCTTCCCTGGGAAAACGAATCCGAGGACAGCCTCGATCTGAAAAAGGCACAGACCATCCTCGATGAGGACCACTACGGGCTCGAGGATGTGAAGGAACGTATCCTCGAGATGCTCGCTGTGCGCAAACTGAAGAAAGATTCGGGCGGTCCCATCCTCTGCCTTGTCGGCCCCCCGGGTGTGGGCAAGACCTCGCTCGGGCAGTCCATTGCGAGAAGCATGAAACGGGAGTTTGTCCGCATGAGCCTCGGTGGCGTTCGTGACGAGGCGGAGATACGCGGGCATCGCAGGACCTATGTCGGTGCACTTCCGGGACGGATTCTGCAGCAAATGAAGAAAGCGGGAGTCCGAAACCCGGTGTTCATGCTGGACGAGGTGGACAAACTGGTCTCGGATTTTCGCGGCGATCCAAGTTCAGCGTTGCTGGAAGTTCTCGACCCGGCGCAAAACAGCACCTTCTCAGATCACTACATCGAAATCGATTTCGACCTCTCCTCGGTCTTTTTCATTACAACGGCGAACTATCTCGATGCGATACCGCCGCCCCTGCGCGACAGGATGGAGATCATCCGTCTGCCCGGATATATCTCGGACGAGAAGATCAACATTGCCCAGCAATACCTCGTTCCACGTCAGATCGAGGCAAACGGGTTGACAAAAAAGCAGGTTCGTTTCGACAAGGCTGCGATTGACGAAATCATCACCTACTACACCCGCGAGGCGGGCGTTCGAAGCCTCGAGCGGACGATTGGAAGCGTCTGCCGGAAGGTTGCGCGGAAGGTCGCCCTCAACCGCCGGACAAAACCGGTGCGGGTTACACAGGATAACTTGACCGACTTTCTTGGACCGCGCAAGATCACGCCTAGCTGGCAAAACCGCAAGAACGCGGTGGGCATTACGACGGGACTGGCCTATACGCCCTTTGGGGGTGATGTTCTTGCCATCGAGACAATTCTGATGTCGGGCAAGGGCGCGCTGAAGGTTACCGGACAGCTGGGTGATGTGATGAAGGAATCGGCGCAAATCGCGGTCTCGTGGATCAGGGCGAATCAGAACCGTCTCGGAATCGATGAAAATCTTTTCACCAACTACGACCTGCATATCCACGTTCCCGAGGGGGCAACTCCAAAGGATGGACCATCGGCGGGAGTGACGTTGGCAACCAGTCTTGCCAGCCGATACAGCGGGCGCAAGGTGCGGGCGGATGTCGCGATGACCGGAGAGATTACCCTCGAAGGACGGGTGCTGCCCATCGGTGGATTGCGTGAGAAAGTAGTGGCGGCCAACCGTTCCCGGATCAAACATGTGATTATCCCGGAAGACAACATCCCGGATTTGCAGAAGATCCCGGAGTACATCTGCAAGCGGATCGAGTTCCATCCGGTCAGCATGATCGACGAAGTTCTGGACATCGCCCTGATGGGCCGGGGAACGATTCTGGCGAATAGTAACGAAAAGAAGTCCACTTCCAGCAAGCGGAATGGACCCGGCAAGTCCAGCAAAGGCGGAAACCGAAAGTCAAAAGCGGTGAGAACAAAAAACAGGTAAGCATTCAAGCCTGGACCGATACGACTCGAGGGGAGAGCGGTATGCGCTGGTCAAGAGCGGTAATCGCGGCAATGCTTTTGTTGACGCTGGTCGGCTGTCAGAAGAAAGAGGTGAAGGAAACAGGCGATACTACCGTCAATTTGACAGTATTACACAAGACTCCGCTTCAGACTTTTGAAGTCACACGCAACGGCGCGCTCCTCTACAACATCCGCCGTGAAATCCAGCACAAAGTCCTTAACCGGCAGGAGGTATTTCTTCTGCGTGATCACATCAGCGGGGTCGAGAGCGGAATGAGCGAGATTCTCTTCTCCGCGGAGACGTTTGAGCCACAATCAGCGCAACGGTACTACGAGGTGGATGGTGCGCTCAATGAAATGCGCCTCACCTATGATCGACACACAGTCCGTGTACAGAACACTACATCACTTTTTGGCGGCGAGACCGAGGATAAAATGGTTGACCTTCCAGACAGCACGTTCGACGAGCTTCAGGTTCCGATCCTCTTGCGGACCATCAGATGGCAGGAGGGAATGGAAAAGGCCTGGCTTGTTTTTCGAAATAAGCAGAACAACGTGGACACTCTGCGCGTAACAGCCAAAGCGCCTCAAAAAGTAAATATCAAAGCGGGAGAGTTTGCTGCCCTTCCGCTTCAGTTCAGTATGGGCAATGCGCGCGGAATTGCCTATCTGGAACAGGAGTTGCCGAACCGGCTGCTGCTCGCTACGGGGCAGGATGGACGGCGGATTGAGTGGATGGGCAAGTAGACCTACGAGAACGAACGGGAAAAGAGTCGGATGATACTGGGAGCACATGTAAGCGCACAAGGGGGAGTGGACAAGGCGCCGGCAAACGGTGCCGAACTTGGAATCAAGGCAATTCAGATTTTCGCAAAGAACCAGCGGCAGTGGGCGGCCAAACCTCTGGAACAGGAGGTGGTGGAACGGTACCACGAAGAGATCACGAAACACTCCATCGAGTACACCTGCTCACACGCCTCTTACCTGGTAAATCTCTGTGCACCCGATCCGGAGAAGTTGGGAAAATCCATCGATTCACTGACTGACGAACTCGAGCGGGCGGAGATGCTGAAACTCTCCCATGTCGTTTTTCACCCCGGAAGCCATTTGAAAGAGGGGGAGGAGTGGGGACTCTCCAAAATCGCCGAATCCCTGAACGAAATCCACAAACGACTGCCCGGATACAAATCGAAATTGACCCTCGAGAACACTGCAGGGCAGGGGACGAACCTCGGATACAGCTTTGAGCAGCTTGCCACAATCATCGAACAGGTTAAACAACCGGAGCGGATTTCCGTCTGCCTCGACACCTGCCACTCCTACTCGGCGGGGTATGATCTCGCGACGAAAGAGGGGTACGATGAGACTTTCAAGAAATTCGACAAAGTCCTTGGGCTGGACCGGTTAGGGCTAATCCATCTGAACGACACGAAAAAAGAGCTGGGCAGCCGTGTGGACCGTCACGACCAGATCGGCGACGGCCTGCTCGGGCTGGACGCCTTCCGCATGTTGATGAACGACAAACGGTTCAAGGATATCCCGGCGATTCTTGAGACGCCGGAAGGCGAAGAGGGCTACCCACGCGACTTAAAACTGCTGCGGTCGCTGGTGAAGTGAGACAAAAAGTCGCGGTTATTGCTCTGTCAACCGTTTTTACACTATCATCGCCCAGCTTGACCGGGCAATCCCAGACATCCATCTGAGACTCGGGATTTTTATCCGCCTTGGTGGATCATCCCGGGCCACCCATCCGTCAATATCTCTTCCGTAGAAAAGGTGACAGTCACCTTTTCTACGGTCATCTCGCGAAGCCTTGACGCGCACAGGGGTCCAGCGACCTCGTTGGCTCAACGAGCCAGCAAGAAGCACACAAGTATAATGTTCCCACAGCTTTGGCTTGACTCTTCTTCGCGTTCTTGCTACACTCTAAGCGGTTTGCTCTGTATAGGGGATACGCCAATGAGCTCCCAGATGGAACGGCTTCTCAGCGAGGTGGTTGAACAGCAGCGGCAGGTAAACCGTTTGCTGCGGTTTGTTGCTCACCGTCAAGCCCGCGATCTAGTCGGCCAATTCCTTCAGAAATCCATTGAACGCCGTGTCTACGAGTTGTCGGACGGCGTTCGTTCCTCGCGTGACATCGAGAAAGCTGTCAACAAGGAAGTGACGCAAAGGACGGTTGTCAGCTGGTGGCAAAAATGGCGGGAGTTGGGTCTGGTGGAGCAGTCACCTACCTACTCGGGCCGTATGCAGAAGTTGATGCCGCTGGAGGAGCTCGGTCTTTCGATCACCCCGGATGGTGAAACGATGATGATCGGGGAGAACGAACCGCTCAAGCCGGAATAAACGGTTTGCCTCGGGTGTGAAGAATCCGAAGGCATTCCACACCTCTGGCGAGGGCAAGGGTTGATATATTTCGGGCGGAAGCCCGATTTTTTTTAGAGGGAGTGAATGCAGATGCGCCTCCCGGCGCTGAAAAGAGGCGGATGGTATCGTCACCTGACCCGGGGAATGAGCCCGGAGGATCGCCTTCTCATTGCGGTCAGCGGAGGCGGTGATTCTGTCGCCCTGCTCTACCTGGCTTTGCCGCCTGAAAAGGAATTGAACCGCCTTCTCGTTGTCACCATTCACCACGGAGATGAACCTCACGGCACGGAATCAACGTCGTTTGTCAGGAGACTGTGCAAACGGCTTGGGGTTCCTTACCGAATGGTGAAAATCTGTATTGATCCGGAGCGTGAAAAACAGGTTGGCTATGAGGCGGCGGCGAGGGAATTTCGATACGAAGCTCTCGAGAATGCCGCTCGCAAATACTCCTGCACAAGGTTGCTTACCGCACATACCCGTGATGATCAGGCAGAGAGCGTGCTGCTATCACTGATGCGTGGGGCAGACACAGGTGGTCTATCGGGCATTCGTCCCGTGCGTGGCAACTGGAGACGACCCCTGCTTGGGGTTGGGAGGGACCAGCTACGCGCATTTATGAAAAAAGAAGCCATTGAGTACCTGGAAGACCCTTACAATGACAACGACCGCTTCGCCCGTGTCCAGGTTCGGCAAAAGATCAAGCCGGTGATCCTGGAGTCCTTCGGAGAGGGGGCATGGAACAACCTGGCGGAGAGTGCGGTACGATTACAAGAAGCGGATGAAGCGCTCGATTCAGCCGCCAGAACCGCGCTGATTGCTGTGACCGCCGGGAGCACCCCGGGATGGCTTGCGATTGAGTCCGAAAAGCTGCGTAGTTATGTTGCTCAGGTACGATCGAGGGCGCTGCTTCTCGCGTGGGCGCATGCGGTGGGAACGGATGTGGATTCTGCCTATCTTAGCCGCGCACAGAGAACCCGTCTTGAGGGACTGTTGCAAAAACCGAAACCGGGCATGACCCTGAAATTAGGTGGGGTGATCATTCGGGTTTCGGCGGGACGGATGATTTTCGACGGAATTTCTGGCAGTGATCCGATCACATTAAAACTCCCGGGAAGTGTAAAACTTCCGGATGGCAGTAAATTGACAGTCTCCGCTGTTCGAGGTGGACCCGAGCTGGCCAACAAGGCCGTGCCGGGGAGGATTGAGTATCTCGACGCGGATCGAATTTTGGCTTCGATCATTGTTCGTGCATGGCGTTCGGGGGATCGCTGGTGTCCTTTGGGACGTGATGGGCGTGAAGTTAAAGTGGTGCGGTCGCTCCGCCGTCCACCCGGACAACGAATTGGAATTTTATGGGTGATCGAATCGCTGGCACAAGAAATTATCTGGGTGCCGGGCGAGAGAATCGCCGATAACGTGAAATTGACTGCTGAAACGCGCAAAGTACTAAAGGTCAAATGGGACCAACCGACGGTTGCGCATTTTGGCTGAGGATGAGGAATTCATGGCCGACAACAACGACAAGCAGTCCAAACCCCCAAAGGGACCGGAGAAGAACGGGAACAAAGGTGGGTCTGACCGCGAACCTGATGACAAGTTCGAATGGGGACGTGCAGCGCGCACACTGACTTTCTGGATTTTGCTGATTCTGGTGGTGATCGTCATCTCTTCCTACCTGAACCCTTCACAGGAACAGGAGGATACTGTAGTCGATTACAGCCAATATCTGGAGTACCTCGAAAGGGGTCAGATTCAATCTGGTGTGGTTATAGAAAAACAGTTCAACGGGAAGTTGAATTCGCCTGACGACAAGGGTCGTACGGAATTCAAGACAATACTGCCTTTCATCAATGATGATATGGTTGCCAAATGGCAGGCGCAGAATATCAATGTCGAGTTCAAGGAGCAGTCGCCCAACTGGATTGGTATGCTTCTGACATCGGTCCTCCCGTGGGTCATTCTCATCGCCATCTGGATTTTCATCATGCGCCGGATGTCCGCCGGAAACAACAAGGGCATTTTCAGCTTCGGCAAGTCCCGTGCAAAACTGCTCACCGAAGGCCACTCGAAAGTCACGTTCGACGATGTCGCCGGGGGTGATGAGGCGAAAGAGGAGCTTCAGGAGATCATCCAGTTCCTTAAAGACCCGAAGAAATTCCAGAGGCTGGGCGGCAGGATTCCGAAGGGCGCTCTGCTCGTCGGTCCTCCGGGAACGGGCAAGACACTCATGGCGCGAGCCGTTGCTGGCGAAGCGGCAGTTCCCTTCTTCAGCATGTCAGGTGCGGACTTTGTCGAAATGTTTGTTGGTGTTGGCGCTAGCCGTGTCCGCGATCTTTTTGAACAGGGCAAGAAGAGCGCTCCCTGTATCATCTTCATCGACGAAATCGATGCTGTGGGTCGTCAACGCGGCGCTGGACTCGGCGGTGGTCATGACGAGCGCGAGCAGACCTTGAACCAGCTACTCGTCGAGATGGATGGTTTTGAGTCCAACGAAGGTGTCATCCTCATCGCGGCAACAAACCGTCCCGATGTGCTCGACCCAGCGCTTTTGAGGCCAGGCCGATTCGATCGTCAGATCGTTGTCGACAGGCCGGATGTCCGCGGGCGTGAGGGGATTCTGCGCGTTCACTGCCGTAAAATCCCATTGGCAGCCGATGTGGATTTAAATGTCCTCGCGAAGGGGACTCCAGGTTTGGCCGGCGCTGATCTCGCGAACCTTGTCAACGAAGCGGCTCTTCTCGCAGCGCGCCGTGATGCCGACAAAGTCCACATGATCGATTTTGAAGATGCCAAGGATAAGGTGATGATGGGCACTGAGCGGCGCTCGATGCTGATCAGTGACGAGGAGAAGAAACTGACCGCCTATCATGAGGCGGGACATGTTCTCGTGGCGAAACTGACGCCCGGTTCAGATCCTGTTCACAAGGTGACAATCATCCCGCGCGGCAGAGCGCTCGGTGTGACACACTACCTGCCCATAGATGAAAAGCACTCGTGGGCGAAGAAGTACATCGAGAACAAGATGATTCACCTGATGGGTGGTCGCGCCGCCGAGACGCTTGTCTTTGACGACTATACGAACGGTGCCGCTCAGGATATCAAGCAGATTACAGAGATCGCCCGCCGCATGGTGTGCGAATGGGGTATGAGCGAAAAGATTGGACCGCTCTCCCTCTCGAACCGCGACCACGAGGTTTTCCTCGGGCGTGATTTCTCGACACAAAAAGAGTATTCGGATGCCACGGCGCTCGAAATTGACCGGGAGATCAAACAACTGGTGATGAAGGCGCAGAACACAGCGCTCAATTTGCTCAAGAACAACATGGATAAACTACACCTTCTCGCAAACGCATTATTGGAACACGAGATTCTCGACGGCGAGGAAATCGACAAAGTACTGGATGGTAAAACTCTGCCCAAACCAGCATCCGGCAAAGCGAATACAGGCCACTCCTCACGTTCGCGCCGTTCCAGCCGTTCCAAGAAAAGCAGCACCGTTCCCGGCGGCGAAAGCTCACGTCTGCGTCAGCTGGAGGAGGTTGTGGCAAAGTTGGACAGTGAGGAGAAATCGGAGACAGCGGGCAAGCCTTCTTCGACAGGAAATGCTACCGGTTCTTCGGCGCAGCGCCGCCGTTCTCCTCAACGCCGCAGGAGTGGATCCAGCAACAAACCTAAATCAGGTTCCAAACCTGCCGACAAAGCGGAGAAACCGAAGGATAAGGACGAGTAGTTGCTCCGCTGGCACTATGCACATTCTTTAACCCTGTTGGAATATCCAGCAGGGTTTTTCTTTATCTCCCCATCCGCTCGTGCTACTTTACAAGCCCGATAGCTCAGGAACGCGATATGATGCAGATTCCATACGAATGGCCATTTCTTGTCGCGCTTGCCGGCTGGTGGATTATCTGGCTGTATGTACGGTTCGCCTCCGGCATGATGCGCACCTCCACCATGCTCGCCCTGTGTCTTGTGGGTACAGTGGCTATTCTGCTGCTTGACTTGCGTTGGCGTCGGAACAACCCGGAGGAATACCACCCGCCGATCATGATCGAAGTTGCCCATTTTGATGCCCTTCCGGAACTTCAAGATCAGGCCATCCGTAGCAGATTTTCTCTTATGTCAGCATTGGAAACCGTTGATGTTTCGCTGGTTACGGATGATTTCGGGTCACCAAGACCAGATTCCGAGTGGCGGGGAAACCTGGTAGATGAAAGGGGTTTGCTGCAAAGGGCCAGGCGAAGAAACGCCCAGTGGGCCGTCGCGGGCGCTTTGCAGCCCTCGGGAAAGAGCGTGCAGCTGGTTCTGAAGATGATCCATCTGGATGCCGAAGGGGGAGTGATCACCAGCGAAAGGGTGACTGGACGCGCTCCCACGGCGATTGAGGTGGCGGTGCAGGCGGTTCCGGAGGTGCTTCGGACCATCGGACGGCGGACATCCTGTGAAGTATGCCTCGACCCCTATGACCGTGATGCGTTGGATGCGATTGTCGACGCTTCCAGACAGTCCAAACCAGAACGGGTTGAACGGGTGCTCAGGCGCTCCCTTGCCCGCCATGATTCGCTTCAACCTCTTTTGTGGACTGAACTTGCTGAATACCAGCAGACGTGGGGAAAGTACAAACAAGCCGATGTTTCCGCCTCGCGCGCCCTGACTTCAGTAGCCAAACCCGCTGCCGCCTGGAGGGTGCTGGCGTGGGGAGAATGGCACACCGGTAGCCGAAAAGAGGCGGCCAGACTCTGGCGGCGTGCGGTGGCTGAGGACCCGAGGGACGTGGAATCCTTGCTGGCGTTGGCAAAACTGGCCCCTGAGCGGGCTGGAGCGCCTGTAAATCAAATTCTCAGACAGGCTGTGAGTATGCGGCCGGGATCGGCGGAGGCGAGGTTGGCTCTGGCAGATGTGCTCGAGTCGCAACAGGCAAGTGGCGAACGTGCGCTGGACCTTTTGCGGGAAGGGTACCGTAGAACCGAAAACCCCCGTTTTCTGGTGCGCGAGAGTGCGATCCTTATTAAAAATCGTCGTTGGAATATGGCGGAGAGTGTTGTTCGTAAAGCACTTGAGGTAGATTCCTCCGATGCTAACAGTTGGTACAATCTGGGCATGATTCTCCGTAACCTTGGTCAGGTAGCGCAAGCCAGGGAGGCGTTGAACCGTTCTTTGATGCTCGGTGGACCGGTTGACACTCACCTCCTCCTCGGTCTGGTACAGGAGGCGGCGGGCGACACGGCATCCGCATTGGAGTCCTACCGGATACGCTGGGCGCTTCGCAATACCACGAGCGAGGATCGTGGGGCGGAGGCTGCAAGGCTCCGGATCAGAAATCTCTCCCGGTAGCACATCTCTCCCCTCATACTGTGCAAGCGAAGGTGGTAGGGCTGAACGCGGGTTCGGAGGCTATATTGTCGCCACGCATTTTTTGGGAGTTTGGATGGCTCGCACTCTGAGTGGAAATGGACGGTCCATCACGCTAGGCGATCATACGCTTGTGATGGGGATAGTGAATGTGACTCCAGACAGCTTTTACGATGGGGGCAGGCACAAATCCGCACAAGCCGCCGTGGAACATGGTCTTCGTCTCGTCGCCCAAGGTGCTGAAATGCTGGATATTGGTGGCGAATCCACGCGCCCCGGGTCTGATCCACTGCCTGTGGACGAGGAACTGGATCGGGTGATTCCTGTGATTGAGGGTTTGGCGAGCAGGACAAACGTTCCCCTCTCGATTGACACAAACAAGGCGGCTGTAGCTCGATCTGCGGTTACGTCCGGTGCACACTGGATCAACGACATCTCCGCCGGTTTGATGGATCCCGAGATGCTTGAAGTTGTCAGGGAAACCGGAGTGCCTTATGTTGCCATGCACATGCGCGGCACCCCGAAAACGATGCAGATTGACACCGAGTATGACGATCTGATAGCCGAGGTGAAAGGCTACTTTGAGGAGCGGTTGGCTGCCTGTATTGCCGCGGGCATCGATCCGCACAGTGTAGTTCTTGATCCCGGGATTGGGTTTGGCAAGAAACCGGAGCACAACTACACTCTGCTCGCACGGTTGGAGGAGTTCAAGTCTTTCAATCTGCCGCTTCTGGTTGGGCCTTCGCGGAAGAGTTTTCTGAAGGTGGTGGAGGCTGAAAATGCAGAGGACCGTCTGCCCGGAACGCTGGCGGCAGTTGTCACCTGTGCTCTGGCGGGTGTGGAGATTGTCCGAGTGCATGATGTAGCTGAGTCGGTACAAACCGTCCGAGTAGCGGACCGGATTCGTATGGAGAGGGCCCAACCGGCCTGATACTTGTTATGGTTAAGGCGATGAACGGCTCGGTCAACCTGCGGGAGATGCTTAGCACGGACCTTCGGTCGGTTGCTGCTGCGGAACGCCGGATCTTTGAAAAGGATTTCTGGAAACAGAAAGACTTCAGTGAATTGATCAATCGTCCCTCCGGAATGGGCATGGTCGCAGAGGTAAATGGCAGGATCGTAGGTTATCTTGTCGGGATGCAGGCGGCGGACGAGGCGGAGTTGCTGAACATCGGCGTCGTCCCCGAAGGCAGGCGCCGGGGGGTTGCACGCGGACTGTTGCGAGTGTGGTTGGGCAGGTTGCAGGAGCGTGGAAGCGCGACTGTCTACCTTGATGTTCGGCCCAGCAACCACCCCGCGATCACGTTATACGAAAAGTTCGGATTCGCTGTTGTGGGTTGCAGGCGTCACTATTACTCCGATGGGGAGGATGCGCTGATCATGAAACTCACAATGCCGGATCAGGATCACCCCTTTGGAACAGACGAGGTTTATTGATTATGTCGAGCTGGTTCAAACGAGAAAAGGATGGCCTTGAGGGTTCGAAGAAACGTGACCTTCCTGAAGGCGTCTGGGTAAAATGCCCTGGGTGTGGCACTGTCCTCTACGGGCGAAAGATGGAACGCAATTTTCAGGTTTGCCCCGATTGCGGCCACCACAGCAGGCTTGATGTGGATGGATACATCCGACTCCTCGCGGATGAAAAGTCGTTCGAGGAGTTCAACGAAGACATGAAATCAGCGGATCCACTTGGATTCAAGGATTCGAAAAAATACAGCGACCGTATCACCGCCTCGATGAAAAAGACGGGGCGGAATGAGGCCATTGTCACCGGAGAAGCAAAACTCGCAGGATTGCCTATTGTTCTCGCGGTGATGGACTTTCGGTTTCTGGGTGGAAGTGTTGGCAGCGTCGTCGGTGAAAAGATCGCCCGTGCCGTTGACCGCTGCCTGGAAACAAACCGTCCCCTCGTTCTGCTTTCCTGCTCCGGTGGAATGAGGATGCAGGAGGGCGTGCTTTCGCTGATGCAGATGGCGAAGACTTCCGCTCGTCTTTCCAAACTGGCCAAGGCCAGGATTCCCTTCATCTCCCTGCTTACCGATCCCACAACGGGCGGGACAACGGCCAGTTTCAGCATGCTCGGAGATTTGAACATTGCGGAACCGGGTGCGCTGATCGGATTTGCAGGACCAAGAGTGATCAAGCAGACCATCGGGCAGGATCTCCCGGAGGGATTCCAGCGCAGTGAATTTGTGCTCGACACCGGCTTCCTGGATCAGGTTGTACCACGGCTTGAACTGAAGGTCAGAATCGCAGAGTTTTTGAGTTGGATGACAGGACAAAAGAGTGAGGAAGTTGCTCCAATCCAGCTCGGAGAATAAACGGAAGCTATCGTGACTCAAACATCGTTTGACGGATTGATTGCCTGTTCCTCCGCGCAATCCATTGGGTTGCATCTCGCGGCAAGGCTGCGTGTGCCGCTGCTTCCTGTCCGCGTCCGTCCTTACCCCGATGGAGAGTTGTCGATTCAAACTTCACCGGATGTAAAAGGGAAGCGGGTCATCCTCGTCGGTACCTTTTACCGTCCTGTCCATTCAAACTTCTTTGAGTTTGCGCTCATCGCCGACGCACTCGTGCGCACAGGTGTCAAGGAGATCGTTGGGGTCGTTCCCTACATGGCTTATGCACGGCAGGACCGAGTGGATCAGCCGGGCAAACCCCTTTCGATGGCAGTGATGGCAAACCTTCTTCAGCGCGATTGCATTTCGGAGATTTTCACCGTCGAACTGCACAATCCAAACTCGGTAAACCTTTTCGACATTCCACTACAAAACCTCAGCGCAAAATGGGCGGTGTCGGAGTACATCCGCGAGACGCTCCTCCCGGGCATGCATAAACCGGTCCTCCTGTCGCCGGACGAGGGACGTGCGGCATGGGTCGGGGAGATAGGCGAGTCGCTTGAGGTTCAGACCGCCCACATGATAAAACGCAGGCTTTCGGAACGGGAGGTCGAGATCGACTGCGATGTGGACCTGAACGACCGTGATGTGATTTTCCTCGATGACATGATCGCTACAGGGGGATCGATGGCGCGGGGGGTGGCCATTGCAAAGGAGCGTGGTGCGGATGATGTGCACTGTGTTGCGGTCCACGGAGTTTTTGCCGAGCATGCTGAAACAAGATTGATTACAGCAGGCGCCCATTCGATCGCGGTGTCTACTTCTATCCCCTCAGGATTCGCCACTATCGACCTCACAAGTTCTCTCGCGGATGCTTTGGCATAGGACTCGTATCAAGCTGTTCGTAGTCCACAACGTTTTTATCTTCCCTTCACAGATGCTTGCCCTTTACCAGTCCATCGGGAGATATCCATGCGACGAGTATTGACCCTGACTCTGATTCTCTTGTCAGCCGCAACGGCCAACGCGAAAAAGGATCGGACGGCAACACTTCTCTACATCACGGATGCCCACGAGGTTGCTCCTGTGGTGGACAGACTGGGGGACCGTGGTGGGGTTGCGCGGTTGAAGACAGTTGTGGATCGGGTGCGATTAGAAGACAAACAGGCCCAGTTGCTTTTCGGGGGCGATCTGGCGGGTGGGGTGCTGTTCGGTGCGGTTTTTCGCGGCGAGCCGACTGTGGAGGCGCTCAACAGGGTGGGAGTGAACGCCGCCACCTTTGGCCAACACGATTTCGACTTCGGCGCGGAACAGACACGGAAGCTGATCGACTCCAGCCGTTTTCCCTGGTTTACATCAAACCTTGAGGATGAAACAGGCGAGCCCTTCGCGGGTCTCGAGACTGTCCACTTGCTCCAGGTTCATGGAATCCGGATCGGCTTGCTCGGGATCACAGGCGCGATGGATTCGACCACACCCGGAACAGGCGTGAAACAGCTCGGGACGATTGAGTCGGCGCGAAAGGGTGTTCGGCAGCTTCAGGAAATGAACGCCGAGGTGATCGTTGCCCTGACCCAGCTCCCGCTCGAGGAAAACGCCGCGTTACTCGACTCCCTGCCGGAGATTGATGCTCTGCTTTCCGAGGAACGGTCCGAAACACATTCGATGGTCTATTACGTCGGAGAGCGTCCGATTGCAACACCTGGTGGAAATCTTGCCAGTGTGATCCGTTTTGATGTGATCCTCCCAAAATCCGGTGATCCGGAGGTAAAGGTTTCTGTTCTCAAGTTGGATAACACTGTTGTGCAGGATGCAGGGTTGAAGCAGTTCGCCGATTCCCTGATGCAAGAACTGGAGGAGCGCCTAGCTGAGCCGGTTGCAAGATTGACCGCCCCCTTGGAAAGCGGGATTTACAGCGACAACCGTTCACGTTGGGGTGAGTCGATAGCGGGAAACCTCGTAGCGGATGCCTACCGGGCCTACTACGGGACGGACGTTGGCATTATTCAGGGCGGTGGGCTTCGATCGAATGCGCCGGCTGGCGAACTGACTCTTCGCGAGGTGATGTCGCTGCTTCCCTTCTACAATCGAGTCACCGCGGTCAGGGTGAAGGGTGAGGTGTTGCTGGCAGCCCTCGAGCATGGTGTCTCGGCGGTCAAGGAGCGTTCAGGGCGACTGTTGCAGGTTTCGGGAATTTCTTACACCTACGATCCGAAAAAGCCGGTTGGCGAACGGATCGTGGAGGTGATGGTTGGTGGCGAACCGCTCGATTTGGCGCAAGAATACACAATTGCGATGCCGAGATATTTGCAGGGTGGAGGAGATGGTTTCGAGATGTTCCGCGAGGCTGAAATTGTTGCGGTTCCCGGCAACGAGGAGATCGACAGCCGAATTCTTGAGGAGTACTGCAGGCGATTGGGGACGATTACGCCGGCGCTGGAAAACAGAATCATCATCTTGGGGGATCAACCCACCGAGTAGGATATACCCATTGACTTGATATAAAAAGGGGCCGGTTCATTTGAACCGGCCCCTCAGTATCTCAGGATCGAGATTAGTAGGTAAGTGTGAAGTTGACTACCCAGCGCATCGGAGTACCGACATAGACATAAGCATCTGAACCGGTGTGGCTGCTGCCGTCGCTGGCGTCGGAGATGTATTCAGCGTCGAGAACGTTGAATATATCCGCCCCAATTCGCATGCCTAGGTTCCATGGGTTGGCGATGCTGTAACCCATGTGCAGGTCGAGCAGGTAGTAGTTCGGAGTTTCCCACGCCTGTTCGGTGTCTGTATCGTCCGTACGGCCGGTGGGATCAAAGTCCGAATAGTAGCGGTCGAAGAACTTCCATGTGGCGTTAAGGTACGCACCCTTGATCGGGAATACCGTACCGCCAAGTGCGAAGGTCGTCTGAGCCGCATCACCAACTTTGAGGCCAGCGATGTAGAGATCGACTTCCTGCACATCCTGCGGGTTGGAATCCGGACGATAGGTTGCGTGGACGTCGTTGGCGTATTCCCAGTTACCGATCGAGGCCATCAGGTTCAGCTCAAGCATGTTGATCGGACGGTAATTCGCTGTGTACTCGAAGCCCATATGGACTTGATCAAGACCCTCTAGGGTGTAGATGTAGTCTTCCTCAGTGATCGGGTCTGTATAGTAGCTGTTCCAGGTGCGGTCGTTCCACATGGTGTAATAGATGTTGCCATCCATGTTGAGTTTCCGCTCCATGCCAATATATCCAGTACCAACTTCAAAGTTGATGATCTTTTCGTTTGTTGGATCGGTGTCGAATGTGCCGCTGCCGTCATCGATCACACCATCAAAGATCGGGGGTTTACTGTTGTAACCGAAGTTGCCGTAAACGTTGAATGCATCGTTGATGTTGTAGTTTGCGCCGCCCTTGGCCTGGTAACCGAGAATGGCATCGGGTTCCAGTACGGTTCCGTCAAGGCTGCCGTAGTAGTTCTCGTGGCGATAACCAACGCTTGTCAACCCAGCCATTGCGACGATTGAGAGGTCGCCCATCACATACTCGCCCTGACCGAAGACGCCGAGCCAGTTGACATAGTTGTTGAAGTGGTAGGCGATCTTGTCGCCGAGACCCTTTTGTACATCACCGTCAAGGTAGTAGTCAGCGCCCAACAGGTTGCGGACCTCACGGAAGTGACGGCCTTCGAAGTAACGCCAATCGACGCCGAACTGGGTCTTGAGGTTTTCGTTCATCTGGTAGTCGAACTTGGAGATTGCGCCGTACCAGGTGTGGTCGTTTACGGAGTTGCGGAGAATCAGGATATCATCTCCTGCTTCCTGATCGGCAGCCATGTTGTTCTGGATGATCTGGTCAAAATTGATCGTGCCATCATCGTTCGTCACTTTGCTGCCGTAGCCATATGTTCCCGTGCCTCCACCCAGACCGAGGGAGAGGTAAGCAACAGTGGTCAGGTTCATCCTGTCGTTGATCTTCCAATACCAGTTGATGTTCCCTTGTGGTTTGTGATAATAGTTCTCACGCTCCATCAGGAAATCATCCTGTTTCACGTCATGTTCTGCGCCGTTGTAGTACTCAGTGTTGGCGTAGTTCATGTATTCGGAAGAGACCGGACCCCAATGTGGGTTCCAGAGATAACCGCGCTCGTCTGCCGGATCGAAGGAAGCACCGTAACCGATGGATTCGGCGAGGTCATAGCTCCAGACACCGACTTTCTGGGAATAAGTGCGCTGACCATGACGTTGGGGTGCACCAAAGAAATGGAAGTCGATCTTGTGGTTTTCGCTCGCAATAAACGAGGCACCAAGGAAGTAGGCCCAGGCATCCGTCCAGGTCTTGTCGATCTGACCTTCGGCAACTTTGCGAACACCGCTGGCACTAAGTGCAAATTTCTCGTTCAGCAGTCCCGTCGAGAAGCTCACGGTTTCCTTCATGAAACCACCTGCGCCAACTTCGGTTTTGGACTGTGCACCTTGATCCATCGCCGCAGCATCGGTGATGACGTTCATCGCGCCACCAACAGAGGTCACCGCCATGTTCGAGGAGCTTAGTCCGCGCTGTACCTGGATCGAGCTGGTCACATCTGCGAGACCATCCCAGTTGGACCAGTAAACCCAGCCGTTTTCCATGTCGTTCACCGGCACACCGTTGATCATCACAGCAACGTTGCGCTGGTTAAAACCACGGATGTTGATACGGGAGTCACCAGGACCGCCGCCTGTTTCGGTGGCATAGACACTTGGGGTGGTGTTCAGGATCATCGGCAGGTCACGGCTACCCAGGCGCTCCTGGATCTGTGTTTTTTCGACATCCGTGAAGGCCACCGGGGTGAGACGTTCGGTTGCACGGCTGGCGAAGAAGGTGAGCTCCTTTTGAGCGATGAATCCTTCAGATAGTGCAAAGTCAACCGTAACCGTTGCGCCCGCCTCAACCGTTACCTCCTGCATCCCCGCTTTGTAGCCGAGGAAGGTACACTTGATCGTGTGCGTTCCTGCGGGGACGTTGAAGATCACATAATCACCGGCGAGGTCGGTCGCCGAGCCCAGCGTCGTACCAGCGATCTGCACTTGTGCGGATGCGAGCGGGTTGTCCGTGCCTGCCTGGGTCACGTTACCCACAATGGTACCCGTCTGGGCAAATACCAACGCCGGCAAGGCCAGCGCCATCAGAAGTACGATAAAACGTCGCATAGGATGCGAACCTCCCTGTTGTGGACCGTCCAATCTGGTCCGGTAATGATCAGTTCTGCTAAAACACATAAGCGCATCTACCCCGCCTCAAGAGAGGGTAAATGCGCTGATTAATCTGGTCGAACATGGTAACGTCGACTCATCTTAAAAGCGGCTCCGTTGCTTAATCGAGAAGGTTCCGTCAACCTTCAAAGCAAGCGTTAAAATGTAGTGGAAATATGAGCATACAATGAGACCATAGCTCTCATTCAGGATTATCCAGACCACTTCGTGGATGATTTAAAAATTGTTGGTTTTACTTGGCATACACCCACCACAATGACAACGTGCCTCTCTTCGAGCCATGAGGTGGAATTGCCACTGCTTGAATAGCTCCACGTTGCTCATGTGATCTGGATCAACTCAAAACGACAAATAACGATATTTTTCCACGGCTTGGTTATCACAAGGTAACGATCTGCTTGCATTTTCTCTTGCCTTCAGGTCCTTCTGGATTGGATTCTTTGCCGCCGTCTCGAGAGTCTTTCACGGTTTATGAACTTATGAAGAACGCTGGAGTGCATGGGTGGCGAGCGGGGCGGAGCTGTAGTACCTTTCGCGATCAACCATCCTGGTCCTTTTGGTTGGACGAAAAGGCTGGATGGCATCTTGGATGAACGAAACCTGAAGGGACGTAGGGACCATGGCTGAAAACAATCAGGCAGAGACGCCAAAGAAACTCGGATTCATGGCGCAGGTCAAATCGTTCTCTCGCCATTTCTGGGTGGCTAACCTGATGGAGATGCTTGAACGGCTTGCCTATTTTGGTGTTAGGGCGGTTGTTGGTATCTATATCGTTGATGCCGCTTCGCGTGGAGGACTAGAACTAACCCACATGCAGCGAGGGTTCATTTTTACAATCTGGGCGGTGATTCAGACACTCCTGCCGATGTTCACGGGTGGATTCAGCGACCGATACGGCTATAAGAAATCGCTCTATATTGCATTTACCATCAACGTGTTCGGATACGCCTTGATGGGATGGGCGGATTCCTACCCGGTCTTCTTCCTGGCAGTAATCATGGTTGCGACGGGTACGGCGGTATTCAAACCACCGCTTCACGGCACACTCGCCCACTCGGTGGATGAGTCAAACAGCAGCCTTGGCTGGGGATTTTTCTACCAGTTGGTCAACATCGGCGGGTTCCTCGGACCGTTTGTTGCCGGTCAAATGCGCGTGATATCCTGGGATTATGTCTTTTACGCTTCAGCCTTTTTCACTTCCCTCAACTTCATCCCGACGATCTTCCTGCTCAAAGATTTCAGTGAAGAGACACGCAAGAAGAAAGCGGAAGCGGGTCAGTTGGATGAACGCGGCCCCTTCGCGACGTTCGCCGACAGCATGATGACTTTGATAAAAGACAGCAAATTCGTCGTCTTTTTGCTTATTTTCAGCGGTTTTTGGCTGATGTTCATGCAACTTTTCGACACTTTCCCCATTTTTATTCAGGAATGGGTCGATAGTCGCGGTACACTTCACTTCCTGCAGCAAACCCTTGGATTCGGCTTCATCAATGCCGATGCCTTTGGAAACGTCCCGCCTGAATACATGGTCAACATCGACGCTGGTACAATTGTCATCCTGATGCCGCTGATCGGTTATTTCACAGGCAAGGGAAAACCGATTGTAATGATGGTGCTTGGTATGCTTCTGAGTACGCTTGCCCTGGTTTACACTGGAATCAGCAACACCGGCGGATTTGTATTGCTCGGCATCTTCCTTTTCGCGATTGGCGAGATGATGTGCAGCCCGAAATTCAGCGAATACATTGGTTTGATGGCGCCTCCGGAGAAGAAAGCCCTCTACATGGGGTACAGCAATATTCCCTTCGCCATCGGCTGGGGACTTGCGGGTGTGCTTTCGGGTATCACCTATGGATCCTACAGCGACAAGTACATGCTCGCACGCCGCTATCTAGTGGAAGAGGTGGGGATGGACAAGGGATTCATCGATGGTTTGCCTTTGACCGATGTCATCCCGACGATGATTCAGAATGTGGTCGGGATCAACGACCAGTTCCAGGCGACCAAGCTGCTCTGGGATCAATACAATCCATGGATAACGTGGTTGATCTTCGGTGGAATCGGCCTTGCGATGACCATCGCCATGCTGGTTTACCACTTCTGGCTCGAGGCAGATAATCGCCGTGTCGCGCGTGAGGCAGAAGCCTAAGATCAGTTATTACAACTAGTAAAACTAGAAATAGAGAGGGACGGTGATCATCGCTGTCCCTTTTTGATATAGAAAAGCCCGGGTGGATTGCCCGGGCATTAATTCGGAAGGCTTTGTTTTTCAGCTCAACTCTTGCTTTTTGGAGATGCGCTCGACGCGATGGAATTCAGTTGGGAATCCAGTTTTTCACGCTTTACCCCATAAAAGCGGCTGGCAAAAAGGCCTGCTCCGACAAAGAAGATCACAAGGCCGAAGCCCAGCGTCTCGAAATCAGCGTGATGGTCGAAAACGTAAAGCAGAATCAGCGCCAGACCGAATCCGAGGAAGACAAATGGCCACGTAAATGGGTAGACCGGTTTCGGTTTCTCAGGCTCGGCGGGTAACGCAATACCCTGTTCAATCGCCTTCATCTGTTGCTGGTGCTGAAGCAGCTTGATTCTGTAATTATTGTTAACAACGTAAATTACAATGATCAAGCCGATCACCATAGCTACGATTGGAATCATCACGCCAATCACTGCGGTTGTTCCAAGAACACCTGTCATCTTTTTACTCCTCCTACCGAGTGGATTTCGGTAATTACGTTCTTCTTGTTCCAACCATTGGACGGTGTCCCAATCCGGTAAGTTACAGCGGGGTGGATCTTTCGTCTCCACCTGTTTCTCGTCGCCGAAAAAGTAACAATAGAGACTGGTAAATGCACGAACGCCAGAAAAAGAGTATAACTTTCCATTTACTGCCGCTCAGCCTCCCATGCCACCCCTATTCGACCCACAACGGCGACAGACGCATGGGAGACCTCAGAGGTTTGAGGCAAGAGGTTGTAACCTTGGTATCATTGGCTCCGTCCTACGTTGCGAGTGCCGGAGCACCGAGATTGACCGCAGGGGGGCGGTTGATTTCAGCACGGGAGGGAGTGCTGTACGAGGAGGCCTGGATTCGGAAAGCGCAATCGGGAGATGAGCAGTCGTTCCGAAGGTTAGTGGAACGCCACGCCCCTGTCATCTGGACGGTGATCAATCGGATGACTCTCGATCAGGCGCTTGCTCAAGACCTTTTCCAGGAAACGGTCATCCGGTTCTGGAAAGGGCTTCCGTCGTTTCAGGGCTCGAGCAAGCTCTCAACGTGGCTTTACCGGATCGCGTATCGTGTTTGCCTTGATTCGCTGAATTCGGCCAGCAGGAAGCAGACAGTCAGTCTCGAAGGACAGTTAGAAGATGTCGGTATGGAGCCCGAGGATGAAACTGTTTCCGGTTTCAAGATTGAAAAGGATGTAGAGGCTCGGGATGCAGTAATGTTGGGATTGGAAAAGCTTCCACCCGAATGGCGCGCCATGCTGATCATGTTTTACTGGAAAGGGCTTAGTCTCGAGGAGATTTCGGAAATAACCGAGCGCCCTGTGAACACAGTCAAAGTGTACATGCATCGCGCCCGTGGCGCCATGCGCAAAGTGTTGGAAGATGGCGGTTATCCTGCCGGAGGTTGATGTGACGCTGAACGAAAAGGAAAGAGAAGAACTTCTCAGGCGGATACCCGCTTATCGCAGAGGTGAGTTGTCACCGGCAGAAGCGCACAAGATTTCCATGCTTCTCGTCGAGGACAAAGCCTTTGGAAGCGATGCCGCACGGGAAGAGCTTTTCGTTTCAGTGCTAAGTTCACTCCCCGCAGATCCGGTTCCGCGTGGTCTGGTCTCCAGGAGTGTTCAGGCTGCGGTGGGCGAATCGGCAACGGCAAGCTGGTTCAGCCTTGACACCCTGCTCATCGCATTGGGAGTCGGGGTCGGCTGTGCAGGTGCCGCTCAGTTCCTCACGGGCAAAATCCAGATCGTGCCGCTCATCGGCCAGTGGATCGGTTCTCTGGCTGGGGTCGTAGTGGACCAGTCATTTGGCACCGTGATTGGCACTATTGCACTCGCCTCCGTTGGCATCGTGTTCGGCGGCGTGGCGTGGGTTGTACGCCTTCTCCGCTCCTGATTCGCCCAAGGCTCCATGAATTTCCAATCCCACTCTCCAGGATCTCGTGTGTCTCCTGTTCAAACTGCTCCCTTGACCTTACTGCATGAATACCCGATCTTTCTAAGCTTCGAGAAACCATGGTCCGGCTTCGAGCTGAAGGTGGCCTTCATCTCATTTCCGGGCGGAGACGGTAAGGAATCACACTAGATGGCTAGAATTCGCAAACTTGCAGCTATCAGCACGCTTCTCATCGCTGCTCCGCTGCTCTTCAATTCGCTTGTCCAAGCTCAGGAATTGAACAATTACCTGACGAAACAGGCCGGTGGCCAACAAACCATCCTCGGCATAGAACCTGAAGTCATCCCCCGGGAAACGCCGCCGGAAGCGGTGTTTGCGCTCGACGAGGCCGTAGATCCGGATGAATATGTGCTGGCGCCAGGGGATGTGCTGGGCATCAGCATGCCACGCCTTGTTGGCAGTTTTATGCAGGTCATGGTGGGGCCGGATGGAAGCCTGATCATTCCGAACCTCGCCCCGATCAAGGTCGAAGGATTGACAATTACCGAGGCGCGCAATTTTGTCCGGTCGAGTTTCACGAACGGGAGCGAAAGCGTTCAAATAGGACTGCTTCAGATGCGGAGGCAGCGCGTTTCCGTTGGTGGCGAGATCGAAAAGCCCGGCCAATATATCCTCACCCCAGCAGACAGGGCCATCGTTCTGGTTCAGCTCGCCGGTGGAACGAAGCCCAATGCCCACAAACGCCGCGCTACTATCAAACACCGTGATGGCTCCACCGAAAACTTCGATATGCTCCGATACCTGAATTACGGTAGCCTGGATGCCAATCCCAGGTTGCTGGCGGGAGACCATCTAATCATTCAGAAAACTCTCGCCAACGAACCTAAAATTGATGTTGGGGGCGGTGTCGTGATTCCGGGGAGTTATCCCTGGCTTGAGAGCGATCACCTGCTCGACGTCATCGAAGTTGGTGGCGGACTGCTCGAAGGGCTGGCATCGGACACGGTAATCATCACACGGTTCACCACTAGCCGTGATTTCGCTTCCGATACAACTTTGTTCTCGAACCTGAAACCCGGCGACCGTGGTCCTGTCATTTCCGCGGGCGATGTGGTGACTGTTCTGATGAAGCAGAATTTTGTCACTCGCGCTGCCGTGCAGGTCAGGGGCGAGGTCCGACAGCCCGGTTCCTATCCGATTATCGCTGGCGAAACCCGTCTTTCGGAAGTGATCGCCAAAGCCGGTGGTTTTACTCCGGATGCATGGTTGGGCGGAGCAAGGATCAAAAAGGAGTGGGCGGACAACGATCTTCGAATTCTGGATGCGCGGGGACTGGACTCTCTGGTGCTGAAGACCACTCGTTACATCGACGAGGAGATCGTCCGTAATTATTCACGGTTCAACCGGCACGACTATTACCCCACCGATTTTGAAAAAGTGTTCGGATCGGATTCGGCGGAGCGAGCTGTATACGATGTTGTCCTTTACGACAGCCTGACTATCTCAGTTCCCCGTCCTGTCGAGACCGTTGTGGTGACTGGGCAGGTGATGAGCCCGGGTCTTATCTCCTACACTGAAGGGTGGGGTGTAAAGGACTACATAAAGGCTGCGGGTGGGTTTGCAAAATCGGGCAACAAAAGCCGAGTCCGTGTTGTTCCGTACGAGTCGGGAGTGTGGCTGAAGGCAAAACGTGGGTATGTTGTTCAGCCCGGTGATATGGTTTTCGTACCCGAAATTGATGAAGATGCCGCGATCCAGGCACGCAACGATCTTGCGAATATCTTCGTACAGACAGGTACGTTCATCGTGTTGATCTTCCGTTACTTCATCCTCGCCAACTGATCCATCGCAAGTAAAAATTCGAGCGCCGCATTCCTGAGGGAGTGCGGCGCTCTCGTTTTACACGTAACGGGACAGATCAGAAGTAGACTGTCACCCTCGCATAACCGGCGTAGTATCCCGGTGGAAAGGCGCCATCTTCCGGGCCGAAAGTCATCGCCGCGAAGAATGATGCATCAGCGTTCTGTGCGACGGACCATTCAAACCTTGGATTCAGCATCCACCCACCATCCCAGGCTCGGAACACGTAGAAGGAGCTGGAGGTGAGTGTCGATAATTCTTTGCTGATTGCGCCGATCACCCAGCCGCGTCCCACAGGTTCGCCGTACATCATGTAACTGAGCCAATCGGAGATCTCGTAGGGGGGCTCCCACAACTGCCGCATGTTCACCAGTCCCTCAACCATGACATAGAGTCCGTTGTTGAAGGTGAAATCCATTCCGGTGACAACGCGGGCGAAGTCATCCTCGCTCTCCATCCAGTTGTAGTTTCCCTCCATCCAGAAACCGAGTCCGAGGAAGGGGCCAGAAAACTCCAGGCCGAGCGCGTCGCGGTTTTGCAGAAGTGGACCGAATGTGGTCAGGTCGATCATGGTGGAATCGACCACATGGTGCGTCGTCATCGCGATGTCGTACCCGATGCTGCTCAAGTGGGTGCCTAGTCGGATGGCATAGCCGCTATCCTTAAAATTCTGCCCGAGCGCCGTAATCAAGGACAAATTGCCACCAATTCCCCAGCGGTAGTCGAGCCGCAGTGCCGTCACGCCCTCTTTTTCATAGCTGGGATCAACCAGTGTTTTCTTGTGGAAGAGATCGGTCGGGTTGTTGCTGTAGCCCGTACCCCACGAGAGCTGCTGTTTGCCTGCCCGAAACCGCATGTTGCCCGTGTTTACCGTCAGGAATGCGTTGTCCAGATAGATCCTGCTCTGTTCGAGCTGGAACTGGGTCCCAACCCCCATCAGGTTCAATTGTTGAACAACGTCGTCCGGCAGATAGGGGGAAATGTCGTAAGTGACCCCGGTGTGATACTGGACGAAGTTCACGTTGCTTCGGAATTCAAACATTCCCTCGCCACCGCCTGCGTTGATGTCGAGTCTGACCTTGGAGAGGTCAAGAATGAACTCTTCACCGACATCCTCGCCGTAGTCAACTTCGAGCGTGTGCTCGTAATACCCGGAAATGCTGGGTTGAGCCTGGCTCGGGATTGACCAACCGAGAAGCAGCAGGATCATGGATAAACAGTATATCGATCGATGGGACATGGTTCTGTCTCCTGAATCGAAGCCGGATTCTCCGGCCCTATCGTATTTCACTGGTCAGTGCGCTCTTCGAGAACATTTGCGGGTCGGGGGTGACCTTGAAGGTCATCTCGTCCTGCTCGATAAAGGTGTGTGACCCTTCACGAACGTTTTCCATCAGGAAGCTCAGGCCCATATACCGACCCTCAATCTCTTCGAAATTAGTGACGGTAAGCGTCTTAAGAAATCCCTTGTCATCGTAGTAATCGATCTTCCTGGTTAACGCGTCCTCAACTCCCGCCCAGAGGATGATGTGGTCGTAGCTCGGGCCGGATTCAGTCGGTGTGCATTTCAGCTTGACGCACTCAACTCCGTCAATTTTTTCGTAATCCAGGACTTCCGCAGTATAGTCTTCGGTCATCTCGCCGCTGGCCAGATCCTCGTAGGAGAAGTCCGAACCCATCGCACTCTGCTTTCGTGCGCTTCCTACGAAATGGCGAGTGACATCTCGCCGTTTCATGTAGTACCAGATCTGGTCCCCGCCTTCCCGCTGGAGAATTTTGTCACCTGCGACCCGAGCGGGCGCTGTGTACACCATCAACGAAACGTCGCCGCCATCGGTTGACCATGATTTCGCTTCGAGTGTCCGCTCTGAACCTGTCGAAGTGGTAATCGTCTGGCGAAACACCGAGTAGGCGGTTTCGACCTCTTCAGCGGAATCGATTCTTTTCAACCATTCCTCGCCAGTGATGTCTGTCTGGGCGGAAGAGACTGTGGGGAGTAGGAGACTTAGCAAAAGCAGTCCCGTTATGGTTGACGCTACTGCGCCGTTCTTTTTCATCTTTCCATTCTCCCTGTTACGGAGGAAAAGCCGCATCACAGCTGGAAGTACGAGTAGCGTAGCGAGGAAACAGAATCCCACACCCATGAAAAGTACAATACCGAAGCTCGCCATGCCGGGCATCGAGTATAGCCCGATGCTACCGAACCCGATCATCGTAGTCAAGCTGGTCAGCAGGATTGCCCGTCCAACCATGCTGTAGGAGTATTTCACTCGAATTACTCCATCACCGGCCTCGTTTCGCCATCGGTGCAGGGCGTGAACGCCATCGTCAATTCCAATTCCGAGAATGATCGGAACAGCGATGAGGTTGACGTAGTTATACTTCATCCCGAGCAGGTGCATCGCCGCCAACATGAACAGCGTGCTGCCGATAAGCGGAATAGTCGCCAAAAGTCCCATCGGTCCACGGAAATGGATGAGCAGGAGAACGATGATCACCGCGAGGGCGAGGAGGGCACCATTCATGCCGTCGCGAAGAGTCTCGTCTGTCATCACGATGAAAATTTCCGGATTGGAAACCATTTCAGGGGCGATTGGTTTCGTCTGGTCGAGGAACCGGTTGACTGCCTCCCGGGTCCAGGCGTATTTGCGCGGGGTGGCATAGACAAGGAACGGACCCTCCGCGCTGCCGTTACGGGGCAGAAAAGAGGTTTTGGCGACGCTGGGGAGATCATCAATACTCACCGCATCGGTGTTGCTCATCGAGATCAGCAGAGGGATCATGGCATTTCGCCACCTTACGGCTGTATGTCTCGCGTTTTTCACCTCAAGGTTCACTTTGAGTAGGCGGTTCAGTCGGGGGAGAAGCGCCTGTTCATCGACAGAATCAGTCTCGCTGTCGTACCCGGTCATTCCGTCAATGACCTTTACTACGCGGTCGATGCCCGCCTGATAGGCGAGGTTGCTCATCAGGTCGAGGTTGTCCCAGAGGCGGTCAATTTCGACTGCAAGCTCACTCGCCTTTGGTGTTTTAACAGGTTGCCTGCCTGCCAGCTCCCATCCAGCACGGCTCTTTTTCAACTGTGTTTCATAATCGGTAAGCCGCTCCGGTGCAGGAAGAAAATCGCTGATCGTCAGCACCTGTCCGATACTTGGCAGGTCCCTTAGATCCTCTTTCAACTGCCGCGCCTCTTCAACGGAGTTCGCAACGACCCAACCCGCCTGGTCGGACGTTCCAAACCGTTTTGGGAGGATGCGCTGGAGCTGCACAGCGGGTTCATGTTGAGGTTCAAGTTCCATGAAATCGTATTCGAACGCTGTGTTTAACGCGGCCCAGACAGAGAAGGCTGCCAGCAGGACAAACGCGATGAGCACCGGGATGTACCGTTTCCAGACCATACCGGACATCGCGCCAATCCAGGGCATTCCCTCTTTTGCTTGCGCCGAATACCGTATCTGCCGACCGCGACGAGCAAGAATTCGTTCGCGTATGGTGAGTAGTGCCGGAAGAGTAAGGAACACCGCAACGAGGGTCAGGATCACACCCGATCCGGCGGCAAACCCGAACTCATACACTCCCTTTGTATCTGCGATCATCAGGGCAAAAAACGCCGCCGCTGTTGTCATTCCGCCGGTGAGGACGCCTTTGCCCGTATCGCCGATAGTCATCACAATCGAAGTTTCGAGATCCGCACCTTGGCAACGTTCCTCAGTATACCGGGAGAGAAGGTGGATGATAAAGTCGATTCCCAGTCCCAGCAACACGATTCCCATCATCATCGTGAACATGTTCATGCTGCCGAAAACCGCAGTGATAAGTCCCGTCGTCCAGATGATACCCACGACCAGCGGGATCATCCCCAACAACGGCAGCACCCAACCACGGAAACTGCGGGCGATCAGCAGGTAAATAAGGATCAACGCGACGAGGGTCAGGATTTCCGTGTAGGTGGAAACCGAATTCATCTCCGCTTCGCCTATTGGCGTGATCCCGGTGAAATAGACCTTGGCGTCGGGGAACTCAGCCTCAATCGGTTCAATCGCGTTGCGAATGTCCGCCAGCGTTTCCAGGGTCAGGTCCACCTCGCGGAAGGTATTCGCCTTTGGATAAACCGCGAACATCAGCATGTTTCGGTCGAGGCTGAGCTGCCACGGTTCACCTAGAACCATGGTTTGAACCGCCTCTTCCATCGGCGGAGCGTCTTCCGAGCCCGTCAGATTGCCTTCCAGTACTTCGAGGGATCGTGTCAGACCGAGAAGGGACTGGGCAATCTGAAGCTCGTCGCGCCGCAGGTTCCCCTCGTCATCCGTGTATTCGCGCTCGTAGTCGTCGTTGAATCCGCGCAGGACTCCCAGCAGACTTGGATCGTCAAACACACGAAGCATGCGTTCAAAATCTTTCGGCTTCATCAGGACGAAGCCGTGATTTGCCATGTAATCGGTGGGGAGTTTTCCGTCAACGTGGTGCACGCCTTCCACGTTCGCGATCACAGGTTCGATCCTGTCTGCGAGCTCCGTAATCCTGTCACGCTCTCCTTCGAGGACAACGATAATCGAAGCCTCGGTAAACTCGTTCTGTATCTGGCGATAACGGACGGCAGTCTGGTTGTGCTCGGGCAGAAGGTCCGAAAAATTCAGCCTTAACTGGACATTCTCCGAGGCGGCTCCCGCGATCAGGGTGAGGATGATTACCACCAGCAGCACCCACCAAGGTCGCTTCGTCGTAAGCTTCGCGATTTTCGTCGCCCATCCCGGAGTAAGCGGTACCATGCTGCATCTCCTTTCTGGTCTATCTGAACCGGTCTGAAGACCGAATTTTAATCATGTAAAAATGTCTCATTATTCCTGAACGAGGTTTTTCTGCACTTTTTTGTCATAGACAAATCCCATGACGGCTGGAAGTACGGTGATCGATACGAGGAAACAGAATCCCACGCCCATGAAAAGGAGGAGTCCGAAGGTTGCGATACCGCGCATCGCATAGAAAGCGAGGTTTCCAAATCCGATCATCGTGGTCAAACTCGAAAGAAGGATCGCGCGGCCAACAAAGGAGAATGTTTCCTCCGCTCCGTCAACAGTCGGTTTGCCAAGTTCGCGGAAACGGTGCAGGGCGTGAACACCATCGTCAATGCCAATTCCCAGTATGATTGGCATGGCGATGAAATTCATGTAGTTGTACTTCATGCCGATCAGGTACATCATGCCAAGCATGAACGCGGCTCCGCCCAGAAGTGGAATGATTGCAATGAGACCCGTTGTGCCCCGGAAGTGGATCAGGAGCAGAATGACAATGGCAACCAGCGCCAACGCAGCTCCCTCGGAACCATCGACAAGCGTCTCGTACATCATCTCTGTCGCCATCTGCGGTGATCCTGAAATGGCCGGGTCCACCGAATGCACCTGCTCGGTAAACCTCATGTAGTCTTCCTTGTTGAACAGCATCTTGCGCGAATCGATGCTCATCAGGAATCCGCCATTCCCGTCCCGGGGTAGATAGGTGCGTTTGAAGGTTTCGGGTAGATCGTCGATCGCTGCCACATCCGTGTTGCTCATACGGATCAACCGATCCCGCATCAGGGCTCGCCACTGGCTGGAAACGCGTTCAACCACCGCAGGGTCTACTCCGTTGTCGAGGAGTTCGGTCAGTTTAGGCAGGATGGCGTCCAGGTCGGTTTCGTCCGTTTCCGAATTGTACCCGGTGATACCGTCGATCACTTTCACGATGCGGTCCACGCCTGACTGAAACGCGAGGTTGCCGATCAGGTCGAGGTTGTCCCAGTAGCGGTCTATCTCCATCGCCAGTTCGAATGAGTAGTCCGGTTCAGTCACTTCCTCAAGTGGAGCATTTTTCATCTTCTGGCGGAATCGTTCCAGCAATTCGGTATTGGGTGCAATCCACTCCGGAGCTGGAATCAGATCGCTGATCGAGCTTACGTCTCCAACCGCAGGGAGGTCGCGGAGCACATCTTTCATTGCACGGGACTCCTCCACGGTGTTCAGGATCAGCCATGCTCCCTGGTCCGCTGCGCCAAAACGGTCCGGGAGTTCTCGGACGATCTCAACATTCCGTAACCCTGCAGGCTCCATCTCGTACAGGTCCCAGAGATAGGAGTTGTTCATCGCTCCTATGACCGAGAGGATGATCAGTACAGCGAAGGTGATGATCACGGGCACTCGGTGAATCCAACTGAAGCGGGCGATGACGCCGATCAGCGGAGCACCCCGGTGCGCACCTCTGGCGTGCGTTACGCTATCCTCGATCCCCCGTCTTTTCCTCATATAGCCGACGGTTTTCTCGCGAAGGGTGAGCAGGGCGGGGAGCATGAAGAAGACGGAGATCAGCGTCATGATCACGCCTGTGGCGGCAGAAACGCCCAGCTCGAAAACACCCTGTGTGTCCGCAATCATCAACGCCATGAAGGCAGTGGCCGTTGTCAGACCACCAGTCAGAACGCCGATTCCCGTGCCACCAATCATCTCGGTTGCGGAACTCAGCACATCCTTGCCTTTCGCGCGTTCTTCATAAAAACGGCTGACAAGATGTATGGAGAAGTCGATACCGAGTCCAATCAGGATCAGCATGATCATGGCGGTGAAGAGGTTCAGGGTCTCGAAGAATATCCGGACGAGAGCCATCGTCCAGACAATACCCGCAAGCAGTGGGAGCAGCGCCAGAATCGGGAGGATCCAACCCCGGAAAGTTCGTGCCAGCAACAGGTAGATGATTAACAGTGCGATCAGCGAAAGCATCGCCGTGTTGGCGGTAAGGCTGTTGGTCTCATCGAGCTGAAGGGGGGCGTTCCCAATAAGGGTTGCCTCGACATCCGGGAATTGAGGCCGTAGTTCGTCAACGACCCCTTCCAGCTTTTTAACCATCACGAGGAGTTCATCCTGATCGAGAAGCGAGACGTAGGGGCCGGTAGTGATCAGCAGCATCTCACGGTCGAGACTGAGGTTCCAGGATTCACCGACGAGCATCGCATCGACAGCCTCCTCCAACGCCGGGGCGTCGGGCTCTTCTGCGAGGTTGGCGTAAAGGACTTCAAAGGCTCGATGGGTTCCAAGCAGGGAGTGAGCGATTTCGATTTCATCCCGTTTCAGGTTCCCTTCGTCATCCGTGTATTCCTTCTCGTAGTCATCGTTGATGCCCCGGAAGACTCCGACAAGGCCCGGGTTATTAAAGGTTGCGAGGGATCGTTTCAGGTCCGAAGGTTTCTGAAGCATCAGGCCGTGGTCGAGAATGAATTCCACCGGGAGCCTGCCGGAGACGTAATAAAAATCCCCCGTCTCTCTCATGCGGGGTTCCAGAAGGCTGGCGAACTCTATGATCCTGTCCCGCGGTCCCAGGAGCGCTACCATCGTGTTCGGATCCGTAAAACGGTCTTGTATCTCGAGATAGGATTTGGCTGCCGGAGAATTCTTTGGAAGCATGTTGACCATCTGCATGTCAACCGTCAACTCCCGCGCCAGATAAGTGGCGTAAGCTGTAATCAGGAGGACAATCAGGACCGTCCATCCGGGCCAGCGGGTAGTAATCCTCGCCAGCGCTTTCGTCCACCCGTTATGCTCTTTCATCTCTCCTCCAGTACCGTGTTCGGCTAATAAAGTCTTCCTCGTAACCGAACTCGATAAACCCTCTTCTTCCGACTCTTCTCCAGACAGCAGATCAGTCTACTCCTGCCGGGGAACACCCAATCCTCTCAGCACAAAATTCCGCACCTCCTCCAGAAACTCGGGAGAGGAGATAAAGCCATCACTCGAATGCATATCCATTGCCAACAGGTAGAGCCCATCCATGAGTGCGTGGACGATCCAGGTGATTATGGAGGGATTCATCTGGCGGAATTCACCGGTTTCAATGCCGTATTCGACCAGCTCTCCAAAGACGCTGACAATCTCCTCCATCTGGATAGAGCCGTTGTGAGCGCCATCGGTCATCTGGTGTATAAGCTTTGGATCTTCCATAATCAGCCTGAAAACCGGGCTTGTGGTTACTGCGGTTACGTAGGCATCCAGATAGAGATTGAGCCGCTCTACCGCAGAGTCAACGTCCTTGATGTTGTCACGGTAGTTCCCGACCATCACTTCCGCCAGCTGTACCAGGAGTTGAATAAAGAGATCGCCTTTGTCGCTGAAAAGCTCGTAGAAGGTTCGTTTTGAGGCTTTTGCAGCCTCACAAATATCTTCCACCGTTGTTTTCTTGAACCCATACCGTTCAAACAGCGGTTCCGCAGCCGTGATGAACTGGAGGCGCTTGGCCAACTCCCGTTCATCCATGGCAGGATTTCCGAAACTTCCCGTTGGTTGAACGTTTTCTGAAGCATTGTTCTGCAGGTTTTCGTTCATGCTCTCTGTCCTTCTATGAACGGCGGTGCTGGAAACGGTCAAACGAGAAAACGAATAATAGAATATCGTTTTGCTGTAACAGTACGGCGGTTTGGGGACGATGTCAAGGAAAAAAGAGGAGTGGTGCCGGCGAAACGGGAGAAATAGGCTGTAATTAGAAAGGCTTTGAGTTGAAAACGTTGAATTTGCTCGAAAGGACAGGCCGTCTCTCCTTGGGCTCTCGGAGTCACTCTTCTGCTCACTATCCTTGCTCCGGAGCCCGCAATAGACCATCTTCAACGCCACTGTAAACAGCGTTTTCAGGAGAATTCAGATGCCCAAGAAGTGGACCCCGGAAGACGAAGCCTATCTCGTCGCCAATTATAACAAGGTTGCGATCGAAGAGCTCGCAAAGCAGTTTGGAGTTTCGAAGAAGGCCGTCCGTGTCAAGTACGGCAAACTGCGCGACCGACCCGATTTCCATCAGCTCGCCCAAAAGGCGCCCGATGAGCCGCCTCAGCCCGCGCCCGGCACTCAACCACGCGGTCCACGCAAATGGTCCGAGGATGACGAGCGTTATCTGCTCGCCAACTACAACACCATGTCTCTCGATGAGCTGGCGAAGCACTTTGGTGTGACCAAGAAGGCTGTCCGGGTAAAATACGGCAAGATCAAGCACAAAGCGGCCGAGCTCGTGCCGGACAAAGGTCTTTCCGAAGCTGAACAGCTTCAGGTGGGTCCGCGCCACTGGACGGAAGAGGATGAGAACTTCCTGCTCCAGCATTACGAGGATCTCGGTCCCGATGCGATGGCTGAGCATTTCGGCATCAGCAAGCAACTCGTGACGCAGAAGTTCAAGATCGTCAAGGAAAAACGTCGTCCGACCCTGCACATCCCGCGTTACAAGGGCGAGGCGCCGAGAAAGTCGCTGCAGTCGGTTACGCATCGTCGCAAGCCGCTGGTGCCAAAGGTTTCGATGTCGATGACCTCGACCCGCAAGCGCAACGAAGAGCAGATTTTCAATCTCGACGGTACCACCGAGACTCACCTGATGGTGATGACGAAAAAGGGGTGGGAGCCGCTTTCGATCCAGAAACGCCGCGTCGGCCGCTAGGCACCTGACGTGCCGCGCAGTACCGGTGCAAGGCTTCGCGCACCGGTGAAAAACTTGACGAAAAAGGTGACAGTTACCAAGAAGTATCTTTTTGAGAGTACCTGTCACCATTTAGGGAATGAAGATTAGGGGACATGTTCTCTTTTTGCGCAGCAAAAAATATGGTCCCCTTATTCGTGAAAAAACCGGCTGAAGGGGCAGCCGGGCCACACAGTCGGTAGTCAGGTGCGCTGTGCGGCTTCAAAGATTAGAGAAGCCCCGAACAATTTGTCCATTATTGACCCTGTTGGTATTTCCAGCAGGGTCTTTTTATTTGGGGTCTTTCCTGCTGCACTGTTCCGTTATCGGCGGTGCTATTATTATTCTTTAGGTGTATTGTTGGAGGAGGTATGGCTACGGACATTCGAGTTGTTCTGGTGACTGTGCCGGCTGGTGAAGGGGATGAAAAGGGTAAAGTTGGGGCGCTGCTTGCGAAGACCCTTGTCGAGGAGAGGTTGGCGGCCTGTGTCAACCGCATCCCTAATTTGACCAGCACCTATCGCTGGAAAGAGAAGGTTGAGGTGGATGCTGAGGAGCTTCTGCTGATCAAGACGAGCGCCCGGCATATCGACCGCCTCACCGCTCGGGTCAGGGAACTTCACCCCAATGACCTGCCAGAAGTGATTGCGTTGACCGTTGGGGGAGGACTGGAGGAGTATCTCGCCTGGGTGCGTGAGTCTACGGTATAGTACTATCCGGTATTCGTCTATGACCAGTCTGGAGTAAGGTGTTCCGGACCACCTTGTCGAGCTACAAGGAATACTTGGCAGAACGAGAAACCCGACTTGGCGAGCAAGTCGGGCCATATAATGAAAAGCTCCTATTTGTCATCCCCCGGCTTGACCGGGGGATCCAGAGTCTTTGAGCAACACCATAAGTCCTGCTCTTAAACCCTCTCTACTCTCCCGATTCCACCTCGGAAGTATTTTCAACCTCGGTCTCCAGGACAGCGTTCTTTTTTGTGAAGACCCAGCGATCACTGAGGATGAAATTGGCGATCATGCCCGCGGCTATGCCGATCAGGTAGGCGATGTAGGCAACCCACTTCTGCTGGCCGAGCTCCGGTGCGAGTCCGAACGATGCGGCCTGAACCAGGGGTTCCCAAGCAACCATACCGACGAAATAGCGCATCAGGTAGCTCACTGCAATCGTTACGACAAACGACGCTATAAACGTGCTGCCGTGATAACGGAGAATCCTTTCCCAGAAAGCTCGAAAGCTCTTTCCCCGGTCACTCCAGGTCCAGAAATAGTTGAAGAAGAAGTTGTTGAGAATGCTGATTTCGATAGCTAGCGTCTTTGAGAGAAAATCGTGAATGCTGAGGGTTTCACGAAAGATGATGTAGCCGACAAAGTTCACAACCACGCCGAGGATTCCTACCGCCCCAAATTTGCCCAATCGAACGAATAAGTTCATTTATCACTCCCAGCACTTTGTGCAGCGTGCAACAGTTCAGTCTCAATTTCGGCGTACTGTTCGGAGGTGATGAAGATATAGCCTGCTGCTTCATCACCGCCCCGCCTGACCACCGCGCCGCCCTCATCCGTCCGTTTTACTTCCGCGCCGCACCGGTCCGCCCACTCGGCAAAGGTGTCGCCCGTTTCATAGAGTTCCGGATCGAGCCGCAGGATAGCCACGTAGTGGGTCAGGTGGCGTTCCGTCGCTTCGTCTAACAACGCGCGGTCGAACTTCATGATCCGGCGATCGCTGGGTGTGTTGTCTTTAATCATAGTTCTCCAGCTCCGCTCAGGAGGTGGCCTCCTCCTTGATGGCAGCCGAAAGAAGTGGAATCATGATCTCGTGGTGGCCTGTGATGGCATACCCTTTTCCGCCCGGCAACACAGGTCTGTGAACGACATTGAGGGTGGGCCTATAGTGCTGGATCATGTCAAAGTTGGCGGTGACGAAATCGATAACATCGTTGCCGAGGTTTCTCGCGACAGCGATCGTTTTGAGCAATACCTCCGGCATGATTACCGCGCTGCCGAAATTGAGCACGACACCACCATGACCGAGGTTGGCGACGGTTGCCGCGAGAATGCGGAAGTCACGGTAGCTGGCGTCACCAATAGCGGAGCCATCCGCACTCGGGTGCTGGTGAACAATATCCGTACCCACTGCAACATGCAGGGTGTAGGGAATGCCGAGCTGATGACAACGGGCGAGCAGGGCGCGGTTGAGGTAGGGACCGTTCTCTTCCACGAGCAACCGGCCCACAGTTTCGCCGAACCCATCTCCCTTTTCCTGAGCTATTTTCGCGGCATCGTTAACGAGTTGCGCCGTGTCTGCGGCCATCCCGAAACTACCATCCTCGAGCTGCACCGCAACATCCTCACTCGTGTGCCCGAACCGTGCGAGTTCCGTGTCGTGGATCGCCGCACTACCGTTGGAGGCGACGTGGGTGATGTAGCCGGCTTCGGCAAGGTCCGCCAGAATCGGGGCGCAACCGGTCTTGATGACGTGCCCTCCAATCATCGCGATCACCGGCTTCCCCTTGGCCTTGGCGTCAATTACGGCCCTTGCCACAGCTTTCAGGTCCTCGGCTTTGAGGATTTTCGGCAGACCATCGAGAAACTGGCGCACAGTCATCCCGGCCGTGGGAGGTATCGCCACGTCATCGGTTTTCACCTTGGAGGGTCGCTCCACCGCTGAATAAGTTTTGATCTTTGAAAGATCAATTTCCCTGTATCGACTCATGGGTCATCCTGCTATTTGGAATCACACCAGGGCACAACTCCGCCGGTTTCCGATCAAGATACGATGAAAGGGTAGTGGATGGAGGGTTTGGTCGACTTTTGGATGAGTGAGGGTGAAATCTCGATTCAGCGTGAACAGGGAGTTATCTTATCGCGGTTTTGATACTGAAAGTTAGACTGCGATACGAGGAGAGGGGGAGTGGGATGAAACAGAGCATGGCGGACATCGAGGGTTTTCTGGAGTTGAAACGGATGGCGATGGTGGGGGTTTCGCGAGATCCCAAGCACCTTAGCCGGTATCTCTATCGGGAATTTGCTGAGCGCGAATATGAGCTGTACCCCGTGAACCCCCAGACGGACGAGGTAGAGGGGCATAAATGCTACCCCGCCGTGCATCTGATTGATCCAGCGCCTGAGTCGGCGATGATTATTCTATCCGGCCAGAAAGCGGAAAATGCCGTCCGGGAGTGCCTTGACCAAGGCATTCAAAACATCTGGGTCTATGGTGTCCGGGGACCGAAAGATGTCGATCCATCCGTTCTCAAACTCGTCGAGGAGTCCGGCGTTAATTTCGTAGCGGGATTCTGTCCCTTCATGTTCCTCGAGGATGTGGAGTGGGGCCATCGGGCGCATGCCTGGATCTGGCGTCTGCTCGGGATTATTCCGAAGAAAGAAAAAGCCTGAGGTTATCCCTTAGTCCAGCGGGAGTACTGACCGCAGAGGGGGAAGAGGCAGAAAGGCATAAAACAAGCCGTCAGGTGATGGAATCTCCACTTTCCTGACGGCTTTCCCCTGGCCTACCGACCGAAGACGGAGCCCTTGCTCACGTTCCACAATGGGGACTGTTATGCCACCCGCGCCGCATGAACAAGCATCGCCTTCTGGCGGTATCTCCGCTCAATCATGGCGATCATGATCAATTGACACTTCGGACACAACCCGTGAGAGCCTGGATGATGAGCGAGGCCGTCTTGGAACTCATGGGGCGCCACCCGTCCTGGCACTCCCATACACTGTCCCGTTTTGACGTCTTGCTTTTTCATCCTGAACCTCCGATCGCATGTCTGGTATTTATTTCGGCATCCAGGGCGGAATCTTTAGCTTCACACTCCCACTTTTTCGCCCCCTTACTCTAGCTTTTTCAGCACTATAGAGCGGTACAAGCAAGAAACTTCAAGAAGCTTGAAGGAACACTCGCTCATCGCTGGAGGATTGTTGAAAGCGACGCTTTAAGTTTACTTGAGAGACGGAGAGACATGCCGCCTCTCAATGGCGATAAAACGGGGTTAATAGGAGATTTTATGGCGGTGAAGTCCGGCTGAAAGGCTTTTCAGAACACAAAAAAATGATTCACTCGGCCTTTCCGGGGTTATTTACAGCGGCTTCCAGTTACTTCAACTTTATGTGATGAGCGTAAAAAATATGTGATCCGACCTTTGGAGCATAGCACCTCAATGAATCATGGCTTATTTTTATCATGAATCAGCAATATCGAAACGGATGGTCTGATTAAATAGACATCATCTGAACTAATGTGGAGGAGTTATGAAACGCTCTCTATCCCTGTTCCTGTTGTTTCTCGTTCTAGTCTCAATCCCCTCATCCCAGGCACAAGCGGACGCCCTTCTCTGGACGAAGGATGATTCGCACCCAACAGGGGAGCTGGAGTTGCGGGCTGTTGAGATTGAATGGAAAGTCCAGGACCAGATCATATTCACCTACATCAACCAGACGTTCTACAACGCGGCTGACGATACAATCAAATGCAATTATTACTACCCACTGCCCGAGAACGCTTCAGTCTCGGGATTCGGGTTCTGGCGTGATGACCAAATCCTTTACTTTCCTGTTGAACCCGGCCTCGACACCAGCAGCTCGGCAGGAGGGGCCGGCGACAAAGTCCTGGCCGTTTATCTCGGGGACAATCCATTCAAGACAGAACTCCCGGAAGTCCCGCCCGGTCTCTATACAATCCGTCTCGAATACACGTCGCTGATGAACTACGAGCTGGGGGTCTACACAGATTTCTATCCGCTGGACATGGACATTTATCTGGATGACGTGCTGGACTCGCTGAAGCTGAGCTTGGAAGTATCCTCCAACCGCGATATCGTGAGCGCCGAACTGCCCGGCTTGTCGACTACTCTCCATTTGCAGGATACGGATACTCTCTCGTTGAGCTATTTCGCTCAGGAAGTCTTGCCCAATTTCAACATTGACCTGGAGATCGAGATCAACCAGGAGGATGTTGGACTCTGGATCATGCCCTACTCGGCATCAGTGAGCGCTCCCGGCTATTTTCTTGCGCTTCTCGAGCCGGGGATTGTGGATGAAGGCGAAGCGCTGGCGAAGAGCTTCACCTTCGTGCTCGACCGGTCCGGCAGTATGTATGGCGACAAAATAATCGAGGCGCGGACTGCGGCGATTGAGTGTATTCAGAGTCTGGGCTCAGAAGAGTATTTCAATATTGTCAGTTTCAATTCCACTGTAACAAGTTGGAAACTTGAACCTGTCCAGGCCACCACGGTCAACATTGATGCAGCGGTCTCCTATATCCAAGGGTTGACCGCCACTGGCGGCACAAATTTGAACGAGGCGATGTTGACGGCATTGGCACAGGCCTCCGATGTCAGCCTGGCGAACACGATACTGCTTCTCAGTGATGGTGTGCCGACTGCAGGTGTGATAGACATTCCGACGATTCTGAGCAACGTCACGGAAGCCAACGACAATCTTGCGAGTGTCTATGCTATTGGTGTGGGCGAGGAGGGAAGCACCGCACTCGATTTCCTCGAAACGATGGCGATGCAGAACAGCGGTGATTTCCTCTACATTTTCCTCGACATGGGCGAAGACTTGAGCGGAACGGTGCTCGGTTTCTTCGAGACCTTCTCATCACCCCTGCTCGTTCACTCAGAGCTGAATTTTTCCGGCATCACAACATCAGAGATATATCCTCTGCCGCCGTTCACCATTTCAGGTGGACGCCAGATCGTGATCACGGGCCAGTATACGGGCGGCGGAAGTTCGTTTGGAATTCTTAGCGCCACGGTTTCCGGAAGGGATACGACGATAGCCTATGGCCCATTCGAGTTTCCCGATTCCTCCACGACGAATTTCTTCGTGCCGAGACTCTGGGCGATGCAGAAGATCAATTATTTACTGGCACAGATTGCAGCGTACGGCGAGGATCCGGAATGGGTTGAAACGATTGTTGCCCTCTCCGTCGAATTCGGGATCATCACACCTTACACCCAGTTCAACACCGATGATCCTATTGTTGCGGTGGACGAGTTGATCGCGATGAAAGCCGACAACGGTGTGTTGCTGCGGTGGACCACGGATCAGGAGAACGCGATCTTCGAAGTCTATCGTCGCGGCATTCACTCCAGCCAATGGATGAGGATAACGGATGCTCCTGTGAATGGGTGCGAGTACCTCGACCGGACAGCGGACCCTGACGGACAGTATGTCTATCGGGTTCACATCATCCCCGATGATGGCATCGAGTCGTGGATTGAGGTGCTGTACTCCGGGGGTGAGATGAAGGGGCTTGTCGAGGTCAGGTCGATCAGCCCGAACCCTTTCAACTCGCAAGCAGACCTCCGGTTTCTCGTCCGTCAGCATAGTCGAATCGAGATCGAGATGTTCGATGTTCTCGGCCGCAAAGTGAGCACGCTCTGGCAAAAGAACACACCGGCGGGAACGTATTCGGTTACGCTTGATGGCGACAAAATCTCTTCCGGTGTCTATTTTGTGCGCATCGATGCAAAAACGAATCTGGGCGACCAGAGCTCTTTGATCCGGAAGGTTTTCCTCGTCCGTTAGAGACAGTATTGACGATGATTGAAAAAGTCCCTGCAGGTTTTCCGGCGGGGACTTTTTGGTGTTCTGTCAGTTGTTAACGATACGGAGACCTGGCGGAGGTGCCATATGAAACCCGGGACTGAGGTCCCGGGCCACCCGTCGTTCATGCATCATCTGTCAGTTTTTATGTCATTGCCCGGCTTGTACGCCTCGGGCGTACTTGACCGGGCAATCCAGCAAGAAATCGATGAAACGATTTTACATAAGGTTCCTGATGAGAAACCCGACTTGGCGAGCAAGTCGGGCCACCCTTGGCAAGAAGTTGAGACTTGATGGAGGAGGAGAACATGAAACCCGGGTCAAAGACCCGGGCCACCCGTCCGGTTAGGGTGTGAATAACTGAATGCCTTGGGTTGGTTGTGCTGGATTAAGGAGTGGCTACGTTGCAAGCAGGTCGAGGACAAGTGCCGCTGTCCATGAGAAGGATTCTCCCCCAAGACCTTCGCCTGTCTCCGGCTGGAAGTATTCAAAGAAACCGTTCCGGTCCACGAGTTCGAGGGTCTTCTTGATCAGTTCCTTGCCGAGGATGGGGGCTAAAAACCAGTTCATATTGATCCATGTAGGGCCACGCCAGTACCGTCTCGCTTCAAAGAGCTCCGAGGTTGGGGCGACTGAAGGCAAAGGCCATTCAGCCCAGTATTTCTCACGTAACCCCTGTTTAAGCGTATCGGCGATCTCCTCAGGCAGATCGAGAAGGAGTGGGATATAGGTGGCGAGTATGTCCGGCGTGAGCCGTTTTCTTGTCATCGCGTCGAGAAAAACAAACCGCTTTTTTTCGCTATCCCACAGGTGTTCGGTCAGGGAGGAGGTTAACCTGTTCGCCCGCCTACCCGCCTCAGTCTCGATACCGTATTTTTCGCTCAGCCAGCACAACTCCAGCTCGTTCTTGGCGAGCAGGGCGGTCATCATCGGGTCATAGACCTGGAACGACCCCATTCCGAAGCCATTCTCTGTGATCTCAGCCACAATTTTTTCGTAGCGGGCATATTCGTCGTCGCTCGGACGCTGGGTGGGATCCACAATCACCTCCGCGCTCTTCCGCTTCACCGTCGGTCCCTGGGTCGTTATCACATTGCCGAGCGGCGTGTCCCACGCCGGGCTGTTGTCCAGTCCGCTCTCCCAGGGATGGGCAACGGCGACAAGGCCGAGGCCGAGCGGGTCGCGTTGCTGATGGAAAAAAAGGTGAGCACGGTCGATGGCGCGGATCAGTCCGGGGATTGCTGGATCCTCAAGGCCAGTTTCAACAAGACGCTTGAGCGCCATTGCGAATACCGGTGGCTGACTGATCGAGGAGCTGGACTCCGTTCCCCAGAATTCGGGGCCAGGGGCGTAATCCTTGACCTTCGGATCGAATCGTATGTGGGGTACTCGACCATCGGTCCATTGGGCGGAGAACAACGACTGCAGTTCCAACAGTCCTCGCTTTGGATCGATGTGGGATAGTCCGATCGCAATGAAAGCCGAATCCCATGCCCACTGGTGGGGATAGAGTCGGGGAGAGGGGACAGTATGGATTCCCCGGTCATTTTCCCGCAGGACTGTTTCTGCCCGTGTCCAAAGTGCTTTGCGATCCATTTCCCCAAGCCCCCTGTCTCTTACGCTACCGGTGGGAAAAGGTAAAAAGACTGTCTAGTTAGTAGCGCAATTGTCTCCGTTTTTGTTTTATTCATCAACGGAAAGCCAATAATCTCCCGGTTCTATTGCTAGACCTTTCATCTTGCGAAGTGTGGTATCGGAGAGTACTTTTCGCTGCCAGCAGGTTTGTTTCTTTAATTCGAAGTTGGGATGGTTTGGAGACGGTTGCCATGCAAAATGCATTTGAAATATTGCTTGATCGTGGATTCGTGGAACAGTGCACGGATGAGGGAGGACTGCGGGAACTCCTGAAAACCCCGCAGACCATTTACTGCGGATTCGATCCTTCGGCCAAGAGCCTTCATATCGGCAACCTTGTCCCGATCATGGCGCTCAGGAATTTTCAGCTCGCTGGTCATAAGATCATTGTGCTTGTGGGTGGAGCGACGGGAATGATCGGTGATCCCTCCGGCCGTTCCAGTGAGCGTGATTTTCTTGACGAGGAAACCCTTCAGGCGAATTTGCACGGGCAGGAAATGCAGTTTCGCAAACTGCTCGACTTCGAGGGGGAGAACGCTGCGATCCTGGTTAACAATTACGACTGGACCAAGGATGTCAGCCTGATTGACTGGCTTCGAGGAATTGGCAAGCGTGTCTCTGTCAACGTGATGATTTCCAAGGAGTCGGTTCGCCGTCGCCTTGAGGACAGGGATCAGGGAATCAGTTACACCGAATTCAGTTACCAACTACTCCAGGCAAACGATTTTCTCCATCTCAACCGTACCTACGGATGCCGCATCCAGGTTGGTGCCTCTGACCAGTGGGGCAACATCACGGCCGGTTCTGATCTGATCCGCCGCGATGGTGGTGACCAGGCCTACGGGCTGACCTTTCCGCTGCTCACTGATTCTGCCGGGAACAAGTACGGGAAGTCGGTCAAAGGCGCGGTGATGCTCGACCCCGAGGTCACCAGCGTCTGGGACTTTTATCAGTTTTTGGTTCGTACGGATGACGCTGAGGTTATAAGACTTCTTAAAATGTTTTCGCTTATGCCTCTCGAGGAGATTACGGAGCTCGAAGCCAAGCACAATGAAAATCCCGGTGCAAGAGTCGCGCACAAGCGTCTCGCCTGGGAGGTGACTGCGATGGTCCATGGTGTGGACGAGGCGGAGCGGATGGCAAGGGGGGCTGAGGCTATCTATGCCGGCAGGTTGGATGAGCTGGATTCCGACCTTGTGCGGCAGGTGTTTTCGGATGGGCCTACTGCGGATATCGAGAAGGGACGATTCGCGGAAGGCGTGGATCTTGTAGAACTTGCCGCTGAGTCTGGATTGATGAAGAGCAAAGGGGAGGCGAAACGGATGCTTTCCCAGGGAGCTCTCTATGTTAACGATGTTCGGGCAGAGGATGGACGCCTCGTGAAAACAGAGGACATTCTTCCCTCCGGCGTCGTGATATTGCGCAAGGGAAAACGGGATTACCTGATTGTGCAACCTGTGTGAATCTCGCGGAGTTTGCACACTCAATATCCCTGAGTTTTTTGGAGTATTCGGATTGCACTGTCTGTTGTTCTTTGTCTATTTTGGATTTGCGTGGTTGGCTACGGTGGTGATGGGCAAATACTTATGGGCGAATCTGTGTCCTTGCTATGTGTGCCGTGGAGCTGATTTGAGACTCCGTACCGATCGTGCATGGTTCCGCGTTGCCACGGTGAATGGGTAAGGATACCTCCCATACTGATTGTCACTGCTGTTCATGTATCGCATGCAAAAGTGATTTCCTTACGACGGGGATGCGTGAGGGGGAGGAACTGCGATGGATATTACTGAGATCAACATCAACCTCCGTGACGAGGACAAGCTCAAAGCATTTGTCAACATTACGTTTGACGATGTCTTCGTTGTCCGGGGACTGAAAATCATCGAAGGTGGGCAAGGGCTTTTTGTCTGCATGCCTTCCCGCAAATTGCCGGATGGTACCTATAAAGACATCGCGCATCCGATCGACAACGATTTCCGCAGCAAGATTGAACAGCGAATCCTGCACGTTTATGAGAAGCTCCGCAGTGAGGGAGTCACGGGGATGCATCGCGTTGTGGAGTTTGACGGATAGGGTTTCTCCTCTTATTTTCCCCCCGCACAAAAGTCTGCTCTTCCAGAGTAGCGCTCTGCCATTTCTAGTCTTCGTACATTAGGGGTGTAGCCAAGTGGTTAAGGCAGCGGTTTTTGGGGCCGCCATGCGAAGGTTCGAATCCTTCCACCCCTGCTAAGGCCCCAGTGATGGGCTCCGGAGTGAAATAGAGTAAACAGAATTTGTACCGTCGGGCGAATGTGCTCGCGCTCGGAGGCAGACCAGGGAGATGGGACTATGAGCTCCGGTTTGGACCCTCAGATAAAAATTTTTACGGGCACCGCACACCCGGAACTCGCAAAACAGATTTGCGACTATCTGGGTGTTCCCCTCGGACAGGCTGAAGTTGGCCGGTTTTCCGACGGTGAGATTTCTGTAAAAATTCATGAAAACATCCGTGGCTGGGATGTGTTCATCGTTCAACCGACCCATCCGCCGGGTGACAACCTGATGGAATTGCTCGTTCTGCTCGATGCAGTCAAGCGGGCGTCGGCGCACAGGATCACTGCGGTGATCCCCTATTTTGGTTATGCGCGACAGGACAGGAAAGATGAGAGTCGCGTTCCGATCTCGGCAAAGCTTGTCGCCAATCTGATTACCGCTGCGGGTGCTGACCGAATCTTGACAATGGATCTGCACAGCGCACAGATTCAGGGCTTCTTTGACATCCCGCTGGATCACCTTTACGGTTCTGCGGTGATGGTCCCGCATTTCCGCAGGATGAACCTGAAGGATGTGACAGTTGTTTCGCCGGATGTGGGCGGAATCAAGCTCGCACGAGCTTACGCCAACCGTCTTGAAGCTGAGCTCGGAATCGTGGATAAACGCCGTGTAAAGGCGAATGTTGCCCAGGCGATGAACGTTCTCGGCAATGTAAAAGACCGTTCTGTGATCCTGGTTGACGACATGGTGGATACTGCGGGGACTCTCTGCGAGGCCTCCCGTGCCTTGTTTGAGGCCGGAGCAGCCCGTATTTTCGCCGCCACGGTCCACCCGATGTTGTCCGGTCCGGCCATCGAGAGGATTAGTGCCAGCAAAGTAGAAAAAGTGTATGTTCTCGATACCATCCCTGAACGTGAGGGCATGAAAGACCTGCCCTGGTTGGAGCGTTTGCGGGTGGATGAAGTTTTTGCGGAAGCGATTCTCCGGATCTACCGCGAGGAATCGATTAGTAGTCTTTTCGTGGAATGAGGTACCAACAGTGGCTGAAAGCAAAGTATTGACGATGAAAGCCGTGGTGCGCACACCCGGCAAAAAGGGCGCCAGCAAAAGGCTCCGCAACAGCGGAAAAATCCCGGGTGTCTACTACCATGGCTCGGAAGACGCGGTTCACTTTGAGATCGATGGCCACGAGCTGAAGATTCTCCTCGGCCAGAGTCCCACCCTGATCAACCTCGAGGTTGAGGGATCGGAAAGCCGCGAGTGCATGATCCGTGACATCCAGCGTCACCCGGTGAGCCAGGAGCCCCTGCACATTGACCTGATCGGAATTACCCGTGGTGTCAAGATCAATGCTACCGTTCCGGTACGCCTCGTCGGTATTCCTGATGGCGTCAAAAACCAGGGTGGAATTCTCCAGCAGGCGATGCAGCAGGTTGATATCCTGGTCTTGCCGACTAATCTGCCCCACTCCATCGATGTGGACGTCAGCGGTTTGGAACTCGGTGAGTCGATTCACCTGAGGGACGTTGTCGTCGAGGACATTGAGTGGGAGACTGACCCCGAGCAGACAGTAGCTACAGTCGCTCACCCGCGCGTTGTTGAAGAAGAGACCGCTGAGGGCGAAGAGGCTGCTGAGGGTGAAGAGGGCGGCGAGGAAGAAGGCAGCGGAGAAGAATCCTCCGAGGATAACGAGGAATAATCCGTGGCTCGTCGACTCGTGGTGGGTCTGGGAAATCCCGGACCGGAATATGAGGCGACCTGGCATAACCTCGGTTTTCTCGCAGTGAGGTTTTTGGCGAAGACTGTCAAAACCTCTCTGAAATCCCAGCGAGACACGTTGATCGGTCGTGGCCGGTTTGCCGGTCACGACGTTTTTCTTCTACTTCCGCAGACTTACATGAACCGGAGCGGAAGGTCCGTTGCGAGGATTGTCCGGGAGCAGAGGATTGACGAGCAGGATATTCTCATCATCCTTGATGATCATGATCTGCCTCGAGGAAGCCTCAGGATGCGTGAATCCGGAGGAGATGCCGGACATCGCGGCTTAAGGTCCGTGCTGCAGGAGCTGGGAACATCGTATGTTCCGCGTCTGCGGATCGGTTTTCGCGATGAATCCGTGGATGATCAGGCCGGCGGTTACGATGATCTTGCTGACCGCGTGCTCGAACCGCTCGTGGGGGATGAGCTCGAGTACATGAATCTGATGGCGCAGGCGGGGGCAGAAGCGGCGCGAGACTGGTTGGCGCTGGGCGTAATTGGAGCCATGAATCACCACAATAATCGGCATATTGTTTCCCCTGGTGCTCAAGGGTTGTAGCACCGAGAGCATTGGAGTTCTCTTTTAAACGTTTTCTAAATTTTACTTGCTTTGTTAGGGTCCCGGGCGCAGGTTTGTACTTTCGCCTTAGGGACCGATTTGCTTTTAAAGACTACCAAGATGATTAAGTAAAGTGCCGACAGGATTGCACTTGAAAGTGGAGGTTTGTTTTCAGATGAACGACTTGGGAATGTCCGTATGGGCTCTACCCCTCCTGGGAGTTATAGGACTGGTATTTGCGCTCTGGAAGGGTAGTTGGGTGCGGCGCCAAGATTCGGGCAACAGTACCATGCGCGAGATCGGTGGGCATATACGGGAAGGTGCAATGGCATTTCTAGGTCGCGAGTATCGAGTACTCGCGATTTTTGTTGTTGTGATTGCCATTCTTCTGATGGTTGCCAACTGGGGGAGCGAACAGAGTAGTGCGTGGATTGCACTCTCGTTCGTTGCAGGCGCTGTCGCCAGTGCATTGGCTGGTTATTTCGGAATGAGAGTAGCAACCGAAGCGAACGTGCGCACCGCAAGCGCTGCTCGCAAAGGATTGAATGAAGCTCTTGCCGTCGCTTTCAGCGGCGGAACCGTGATGGGCATGAACGTCGTGGGACTCGGTGTACTCGGGATCAGCGGTTTGTTCATTCTCTATCTGGGTACCGGAATCGGTGGTCTTGAGAACCAGACGATGTTGGAAAGGATGCTTCAGATACTCTCCGGTTTCTCAATGGGTGCCTCTTCGATCGCGCTCTTTGCGCGTGTGGGTGGCGGCATTTACACGAAGGCGGCCGACGTTGGTGCGGACCTGGTGGGGAAAGTAGAAGCTGGTATTCCCGAGGATGACCCGCGCAACCCGGCGACCATTGCAGACAACGTAGGTGACAACGTCGGTGATGTTGCAGGCATGGGTGCCGACCTCTTCGAGAGCTTCGTCGGCTCGATCATCTCGGCGATGGTTATTGGAGCCTCCTGGTGGGTTTTTGCTGGGGCGGAGGGAGCGATCAACCTCGTCTACCTGCCGATGCTACTCGCTGGTGTGGGGATTCTGGTTTCAATCCTTGGAACGTTCCTTGTCAGGACGCGTGAGGGTGGTAATCCCCAGACTGCGCTGAACATCGGAACCTTTGGTGCAGCCGGGCTTATGGTGATTGTCAGCTTCTTCATCATCCTTCGCTTGGTGCCCGATGAGATCACGCTTGCGTCCGGCAAGATTATCAGCGGACTGGATATCTTCATCGCCACCATCGTCGGACTTGCGGCGGGTGTGGCAATTGGTTTGTTGACAGAATACTTCACTGCTGTTGGGCGGAAACCTGTCTTGAACATAGCCAACCAGTCGTTAACCGGACCGGCGACCAACATCATTGCGGGTCTTGCTACCGGTATGCGTTCAACGACGTTTCCTCTTCTGGTTCTTGCGACGGCAATCATTCTCGCCTATAACTTCGCTGACCTCTACGGCATTGCCATTGCCGCTCTCGGCATGCTCTCGACGACCGGTATCCAGTTGGCGGTTGATGCTTACGGTCCTGTTGCGGACAATGCTGGTGGTATCGCAGAGATGGCGGAGCTCGAGCCCGAGGTTCGTGAACGGACTGACAAACTCGATGCGGTTGGCAACACAACTGCCGCTATTGGCAAGGGATTCGCCATTGGCAGCGCTGCCCTGACCGCACTCGCACTTTTCAGCGCGTTTACGACGGTTATTAAAGGACATCTGCCTGAGGGGCAGGTTTTCACGATCGATATTCTTGATCCAAAAGTGATGGCCGGCATGTTCGTGGGCGGTATGCTGCCGTTCCTGTTCAGCAGTTTTGCGATGAACGCAGTTGGACAGGCCGCGAAGGATATGATCGAAGAGGTGCGTCGTCAGTTTGCTAATATCCCGGAATTGAAAGCGGCTTTGGCGATCATGAAGGTGCGCAAACGTGAGGAATGGACTGAGGCGGACCACAAGGTCATTGATGCCTCTCGTGGCAAGGCTGACTATGCCAAGTGTGTCGATATCTCAACCTCCGCTGCGATCCGTCAAATGGTTGCTCCCGGGTTGTTGGCAATTCTGTCGCCTCCTGTGGTAGGGATCCTTTTCGGCGCGCAAATGCTCGGCGGTTTGCTCGCGGGTGTGACCGTGTCGGGTGTTCTGCTGGCCATCTTCATGGCGAACGCAGGCGGCGCCTGGGATAACGCCAAGAAGCAGATCGAAAGCGGAATGCACGGCGGCAAGGGTTCGGATGCACACAAAGCCGCAGTCGTCGGCGATACAGTTGGTGATCCCTTCAAAGACACAGCTGGTCCAAGCCTGAACATTCTGATCAAGCTGATGAGCGTCGTGAGCCTTGTGATTGCTCCATTGTTGACTCTGACTGGACTCATCGGATAGTCTTTTTTTTTTGCGAACATCAATGCGCCCGACTTTCCATATGGAGAGCCGGGCGTTTTTGTGGATAAAGGTGTCGGAACAAGTATCGGATAAGGTGACAGAAAAAGGTGACTGTCACCAGGACCTTTCCCTTTTAGAGCGACTGTCACCTTTTTGTCTCTGTGATGCTTACCCATTCCGCTTCAGGTACTGTTCCTTTGTCTTCTTCGATGTGAAAAAGATCCGTTTTCCCGCCTCGTCCAGGACTGGAGTGTTTTTTTCGACGGTAGCTTCCGTGCCGTCAACCGGGTCGCGAAACACCTTGTGCCCATGTTCGTCGATTCGGATCACATTGCCCGGAAGAAAAAGCGCATCCAACCACTTCTGAGGATCGCTGCGGAAGGGAGCCTGGCACGATGGACAGCAGTGGTAATAGGCGACGCCATCGATTACCGAAACGCCCTCGGCGTTCTCGACTCTAGCTTCACCTTTCATCACCGGACAGGTGAAGTACTTTCCGCCGTCTTCCGTGGTCCAGATGTTCCCCTCTTTCATCCCTTCCGGCACCTGCGCGAATGCCAGCGCCGTCGCCGCGAAGAGTATGCTGAATACAAGAATTGATTTCTTCATGGTGTATTTCCTTTCGTGAGAAACCTCAGTCACAATGGGTATACCTTCAACTCTCAGGACCACCACTCTCGCCCGAGGCGAGCTGGTGAGAACAGAAAACTGCTTGCTATTGTGTCATTGCGAGGAACGCAGTGACGAAGCAATCTCGTAGTCGTTTGTGAAACCCGGGGCAAAGCCCCGGGCCACTACCACTGTCTGTCACATGCCCCAGGTTCTGATGAGACTCACGGAGAAAACGCGGCCGAGCAGCGGACCGTAGATCATCGCCGAATCCATTTCACGGGTGCCTGTTAGTGGATCAACCATCAACGGATCGTCCGGCTGGACATAATCGGTCAGGTTTTCGATGCTGGTCGCGAGTGTCCATGGACCCACTTTTCTGGAAAGACCGAGGTCGAAAATCGTATAGCTCGGAGATTCATCCCGGGAACGTCCCGCCGGCAGAGGCTGCGGACCGTAGTGGCTCATCTTCAGCTCGAAGGTGATGCCGGGAACCGTCCAGTCCTTGATGATCGACCCGTTTGCTGTGTAAATGTTCTGGAGCTGGGCGAGGTGCCAACCACTGTCATCCAGGTACTGTACGTCCGCGAAGTTTCCACCGAGACTCACAGACCAACCGGAATTCCACCTGTGGGTTACCTGTGCCTCCACACCACGAGCATAAGCATCGAGTGCGTTGGTGTAGACCGTTCCGTTTGAATGGTCCGCAAAGGCGAGAATTACTTTGTTGTCGAACTCGGTGTAAAAAGTTGCAAGGTCAACCTGGGTGGTTGAGAAGAATTCGACGCGACGGTATTGCACCGCTGCGGTGACGTTGCGGCTGCGTTCCGGTTTAAGGTTTTCCGGTACGGAGACGTTGTCAAACCCGGCATGTACAGCTTTGTCCAGACTGAAAATTGTCACGGGTCTGTAACCCGTACCACCTGATAACAACATTGTCCAGTGGTCGTCCGGTTGGTACATGAGTGACGCTCGCGGAAGCAATACGTCATCGCCGCCGACATAGTGCGAGACGCGTGATCCCGCGACTAGCCGGAAGAAAGGACTCATTTGCCAGGTGTGCTGAATCGCCATTTCCGGCACTCGGTCGAGCCTGTCTGTGTTTCCAATGGTCAGGTTGTCGCGATAATCCTCGTAGCGATACTGAGCCTGTATGCGGCTGGTTTGAGCTTCAGACCAATCGTGATTCAGAGTCAGTTTGTTGATAGAGAGGAGCTGCTCGGCGTTGAATTGTGTCGTGCCGTACCAGGAATTCTGCTGGTGGTTAACCAGTGCTGATTCGAGCGCCCACCGTCCAATCGGGGAGTCGACGAGAAAACGTCCCGAGACATCAGTTCGGTTCGTGTTGATGTCACGTCCGTAGATTGTGGCGCTTCCCTTGTCCGCTTCGGTCCACATCGTTTCACCGGCGAACCGCGATTCTCTCATCACTCTTCCGCCGAATCGCAATTCCGAGTTTCCGAAGTTTTTCCAGACTGTCGCCTGAAGGTTGAGTCGGTCGTACTGGGGAGCATCGGTGATCTGGTCACCGTTTCGGTCGAGACGTTCTGGTTCTGAGGCCCATGTTCCTGAAATCCTCGCTGGAATACCCAGAGCTGACCCGCTCACTGACAAGGCCGCTGAGTTGCGCAGGGTTCCAGCACCTGAGAGCTGAAAAGAACCGCTGCTCTCGCCGGGTTTGCGGGTAACGAGGTTTACTCGTCCGGCCATTGCACCGCTACTGGCCTCCGAATCGACCGCACCTTTCTGCACCTCCACCCGCGCGAGGTCCGCCACGGCGATAGCATCCAAACCGTACACCGCACCGAGACCGCTCAGGATTGGCATTCCATCGACACTCACTTCGGTGTAGGAGGGGTCGAGTCCCTGCATCCCGATACCCGCTGCACCGCAGAGCGCGCAAGGGCGAGTGTTGAGGCCGGATGTGCCGGCAAGCGCGGTTCTCACCCCGCCGTCCGTGCTGGAGGTTCGCAGGGCATCCCCGCTGATGACTTCCGTCCGGACAGGTTCCGCGAGGGAAACCGTGCTGGATTCGCGCTCAGCCACGAGCACGACCACTTCCATGCTCACGGCGTCCACCGCAAGAGCGAGCTGAAGAGAGGAAGTCTCTGATTCGTTTACTGTGATGGTGGTATCAACGGTTGTGTATCCGATGAGCGACGCGCGAATGGTGACTTCTCCCGCCGATACTGCGGGGATCATAAAACTACCCCAGAGGTCGGTCGCCCCGCCTCGTGTGGTGTTGACAACCAGGACGTTCACCCCTGCAAGAGGGGATCCGTTCTCGTCAGTCACTATGCCGCTAAGCGTGGTCGCATGACCCGCAAAAGGCAGGAGCAGAAGTGTCAGCACCAGGCATGACACACTTGCTTTGTATGTAAACATGAAATTACTCCTTCAATCAGTGTAGCCGGAAACCGCGGATTGCGGGCTCCGGGTTGTACTACTCACACTGTGAAGGAGGCCCGAGGTGGGTGGTCGAGAGTGCCCAGGATAACCTGGCAAGGTTCCGAGGATTGTACCGGAAGGTTGAGTTCCTCCCTGAAATTCTTGGGGAGGAGGTATCCATTCGCCAGCAGTCCTATGCTGCTGAAAAGAACGGAAACGTGGACACAGTTGGTATTCTGCGATTCATCCGCTGCTGTGTTGCAGGCCATGTCGTCATGCCCCTCGCAAGCGCACACATCGCCACAGCAGCACTCCCCGGCATCCTCATCCGCAAAGAATGCGGAGACGACCTCTTCCAGAGGGCTGATAGCCGGACCTGCCAGCACAATGACCCATGCGACCAGCAAGAGATGGCTGATGATCTGTGGCAATGACTTCATGGCAATTCTATCCCTATTCCGTGTCTATACACGCATAGGAAAGGTAAAGGTTTCCTAACAGCAGAGTAAAGAAAATAGGAGGTGTTGCCGAGAGCATCTTCATGTACGCTATTTGGGATGCCTGGAAAGTCACAACGCTGAAAGGCGATTCGAGAAGCGGTGGTCTCCCGGGGCGGATTCAGGAGTCATGTGCCATTCTCCTCTGGATTTTTACTTCAATTCGAGCGACCTTGCACCCTTACTATTCGCGAAACTATGTGACATAGTTGTGATAGCGACGGTGTAAAAGTACCATTTACGTGGGACGGGTGATCCATGCCAAGGTTAGTGATTCAGGTTGACAACGAAACGCTGCAGGCCTTGATCGAGGTCGCGGTTGAAGCGGGTGTGAGTTCGGAAGAAGCGGCAGCGTTCCTGCTGCGTGAAGAGCTCGTCGAAGGCGACGATGAAGATGCAATTAGCCCAGACGATATCGCACCGGGACTCGCCCCCCAGGTCAGTTAAGAGGGACCCAAGGTAGAGAGGGCGTTTCGTTGCATTCCGAGCAGAGATGCCTGATTTGTCTTGCACCTTGCCCTTCGGGGCTTTTTTCATGTCTTTTTCAGGTTTCTCTTGACCCCGTCCGCGTGCTCGGCAGGACGGAGGCATTTCCCCGAAATGCCCTTGCACAGCGGGGTTTGAACCAGCATCTTTAGCGTCCCGAAGGATTTCGGTCCTCGGGAAACACCGATAGCACATTAACCTGCTCCCCGAAGGGGCGGCGAATTCAATGGGCATTCTGTTGCCAACAGGGTGTTCCGCCGTTCGAACCGGGAGCCAAAAAGTCCGGAGGAAGGCATGACCCGCCGTTACGAGATGATGGTCATTCTCGAATCCAGCCAGAGCGATGAGGATCTCGAAAAACTGGTCGAAAAGATCAGCGAGATGATTACCTCTACCGATGGCGGAGAGATGGTCAACGTCGACAAATGGGGCAAGAAACGCCTCGCGTACGAAATCAAGGGCAAGCAGTTCGGCTACTACGTCGTTTTTGAGTACAACGCCAGTCCCGAAATGATCACCGAGTTCGAGCGCAGCCTGCGCTTCGACAACAACGTCGTCCGTCACATGATTCTCCAGATCCCGCCGAAGGTGATGAAGCTGAAAGAGCGCGAGGAGAAACTCCGCGTCGCCCTCGAAGATCGTCGCCGCCGTATGGCTGATGAGAGCGTTGATGGTCCTGTTGTGGACCTGATCAGCTACGATGACGAAATCGCCGTCTCTACGGATGATGCCGTTAAGGAGATTGTGGAAGAGCCCAGCGTAGAGACTGCTGAAGAGTCCAACGTTAAGACAGCTGAAGAGTCCAACGTTAAGACAGCTGAAGAGCCCAGCGTTGAGACAGCTGAAGAGTCCGGCGAAGAGAAAGAGTAACCGGCGGTGACGCCAATTCGGGAGAAAACGACCATGATGTCGATTCGCAAAAAAGTAGACCGTTTTCATGAAAACGGCATTCTCTACATTGATTACAAAGATGTGAAGCTGCTCAGCCGCTTCATCACCGAGCAGGGCAAGATCATCCCGCGCCGCATTTCCGGCACCACCGCGAAAAACCAGCGGATGCTTGTGGATGCGATCAAGCGCGCCCGTTTTATGGCCTTGATTCCTTACGTCTCCGACCAGCCCCGCTAGGCGCCTGACGTGCCGCGCATTGCAGCGTCAAATCTTCGCGACGCCGCTGGGCAATTTGGGACTGTCCCAGGAATTGTCCTGAATCGATACGGGTGAAGCGGGACAGTATAATGCCGACGGATGGCCCAACACTTTAAGTTGGGTTTCAGAAAGATGCAGACCGGGGTCGCCTAAGAAGGCAAAGTTGGAAGAGATGCAGCAGGATCTGGAAGTATCAAGTGTTGTTGGGGATGGCAATGAGAAGAATTGTCTCCTCTAACATTCCGCAAGGCCGCAGCGAAACGGCTGTTTGAGTGGAATGGACAGGAACCGATCAATCCGCACGCTGGCGGGTGGTCATGAAAGGGATTTGAGATGAAAGTAATTTTGCGCGAAACCTACGAGAAGCTGGGTCGTCCAGGCGATGTCGTGGAAGTCAAAGCTGGTTTTGCCCGGAACTTCCTCGTACCGCAGGGTATTGCTTATCCGGACACGCGTTTCTATCAGCGTCGTTTCGGCACCGAGCGTGAAGATCTTCTCCGCCGTGATGCCGAGCTGCGTTCCGCGGCTGAAGCGGTAGCAGAAAAGGGCGCAGGCGCGATGATCGAATTCGTCGTTCGCGTCAGCCAGCGTGGCCAGATGTTCGGCGCGATCACCAACCGTGACATCGCTGAGAAACTGGCAGAGAAGGGCATTGATGTCGACCGCCGCAAGATCGCACTCTCCTCGCCCATCAAAGTCACTGGCACTCACAGCGTCGTTGTGAAACCGCACGGTGATGTAGCGTTTGACGTTACCATTGAGATCATTCCTGAGATGGTCACCGAAGAGATCCCCGAAGAGTTGGTCGAGGAACTCCAGGCGGCGATGGCGAAACCGGATCGCGCGGACGAAATTCAGCCCGTTGAGACCGCCGGCGAGCGTGCCGAGCGTGGCGAAGGTGCTGAGATTGTCGAGGTAGAGGCAGTAGAGAAACCCGAAGCTGCCGAAGAGGCCGCAGAAGAGGTTTCCAAAGAGGCCACCGAAGAAAAAGCAGCAGAAGAAGCCGGGGAAGAGGAGAAGTAAATTCTCACCCAGCAGACAAGAAATTACCAACCTCCACGCTATCGAGTGTGGAGGTTTTTTATGGCATGAAAATGGAGCTAGTGGCTGGACGGTGGTTGTGCCCTGCTGTATCTTTGGTCTGAGCCGCAGGAATCATTCCTGGATATCAAATGTTTTTCACCATCCTCCGTCAATCGCTGCGGATGCTTACGCGCCAGCGGTTGTTTTCCATGATTCATGTGATAGGTCTTGCTATCGGGTTGGCTGCGTGCGCAGTGATTGCCCTTTTTATCCGTGAAGAGCTGAGTTTCGAAACTCATCTGGAAAAAGGTGATCAGCTCTATCGGGTGATCGAGGTTAATCCTTCCGGTGCAAGCGGCACTGTATCACTGCCCTATGCTGTTGGATCTCTGGCTCCAGCGTTGGTGGAGCAATTTCCTGAGGTAGAGATGGCTGGCCGGATCACCAGCGCATTCAGCTGGACGGTCGGGTTCGAGGGGGATCCGCAGAACGTGGATGTTATGGTGGCGGTTGATCCCCAGATCATTGACCTCTTTGAGCTGGAGTTTATCGAGGGGGATGCAGGTTCCGCCCTCTCCTCGCCGGATCGGATCGCCATCAATCGAAGCACGGCGGAACGATTCTTCGGAGATGAGAAGGCCTTGGGGAAAGTGCTGATCTTCGATGGCAAGCGGCCCATGACCGTCGCAGGTGTTTTCGAGAACATGACGGAGAACACGCACCTCTATTTTGAAGTTCTCATTCCCTACGTCGTTTTCAGCAGCGATCCGGCGTGGGCCTGGTTGGACACTTGGTACACATCGACATTTACCTACGTTCGACTAAAACCGGGAGTCGATCCCACTTCGCTGGATGACCGGTTTACACCGCTTATTCAATCTCTACTCCCCGATCAGCCTGGCATGATGATGAAGCTTCAGCCGGTGCGGGACATCCACCTGAAGTCCGAGAACATCATGTGGGATTACGCCTTCAAGAAATCATCCGAATCAAGCGTCATCCTTTTCTCGGTTATCGGTGTGGGAATCCTGTTGCTCGCCTGTGTGAATTTCATGAACCTCGCGACATCGCGTGCGCTGACGAGGGCGCGGGAGGTTGGACTGCGAAAAGTGGTGGGTGCATCAAAGGGTAACCTGATCCGTCATTTCCTCGTTGAAGCGGTGTTGATTGCCATTGCCTCCCTGCCCCTTGCGCTGCTTCTCGTCGAGCTGATCTTGCCGACGATCAGAACCCTTGTCGACCGTTCGCTTCCGGACGTCTTCCTTGCGCCCGGCGTTCCGTTGCTGGTTCTTCTCGCCTTCACGATACTCGCAGGGTTGCTGGCGGGCAGTTATCCAGCGTTTGTTCTCTCGTCGTTCAAGCCGGTAAAAATCTTGCGGGGAAACTCTGCTTCCGCATCGGGCAAATCGACCTTGCGGAGGATCCTGGTCACCTCTCAGTTGGTACTCTCCATTCTGCTGCTTCTCGTTTCGGGGATGGTGGTTTCGCAGATACGGTTCATGCAAAGGCAGCCACTGGGATTCCAGAAAGACCACGTAGTTGTGGCGCGGGTCGCTGATGAATCCGAACGGTGGGACCGAATTCCACTTCGTGATGAAGTTGCCGCAGATCCGGGAGTCATTTCTGCATCACTCTCGCAGGTTGTGCCGGGCCGAATCACCGCTGAGGATTACGTGGTGCCGGACGGGTGGACCGGCGACCCGATCACGATGAATATGAACATCGTCTGCGAGGATTTTATCGACAACATGGGCCTGAAGGTTGTCGCAGGCCGTGGGTTCGATCCGGCGCGTCCCTCCGACGACAAAGCCATCGTGATCAATGAAGCGGCGATGAGGGCCTTTGGCTGGGATGATTTTCAAGGCCGGTCGATACGTGGCGGGAGCGGGCGAATATTCCCCGTCCTCGGTGTGATTAAGGACTACCACTTCATGTCCATGCATCACCCGGTTGAACCGCAGATGCTGATCTACTATCCCGCACGTGGCGAACATCTCTGTTTCAGGGTCAAGGCGGAGGGGATGCAGGAAACCATCGCGCGTGTCGCCACGATCTGGCAGAAATACGCTCCCCACAAACCCTTCGAGTACCATTTCCTTGACGAATCCATCAATCAGTGGTATGCGAGCGAAGAGAAGACCGCCCAACTGCTTACACTGTTCAGCGGTTTGGCGCTGCTGATCACCTGTCTCGGGCTTCTCGGCCTTTCAGGCCACTCCGCAGAACGCAGGAAGCCGGAAATCGGCATCAGGAAGGTGTTGGGGGCGAGTTCGGGGCAGATGCTTGCTATGGTGCTGAAGGAGTCGCTGGTTCTCGTTATTCTTGCCAATGTGATCAGCTGGCCGATCGCGATCTGGATCGGGCGGGCATGGGCCCAGAACTTCGCGTTCCGCGCTCCAATAGCGTGGTGGATGCTGCCTGCTGCGGCGGTGGTGACACTGGCTGTGGTCGTCCTTGTTACGAGCGCCATCGCCTGGCGTGCTGCGAACCTGAATCCCGCGGAGGTAATTCGGGAGGATTAGGCCGGGAGTCCGGCACCTTGTACGGCTTCAAGGCTTCGCGAAGTCGCAAATGATGGCGATTCTCGTGTCATTGCGAGGACCGAAGGGACGAAGCAATCTCGTCGTCGGTATTCATTTTCAGTCATGTGCCCCTGTTTGCTTAGCGTAGCGGGCAAACAGGGTTTATGGTAACGGAAAGGTTGCCTTAAAAGAGTTTAGTGACAGTTACCTAATTCTGTGAGTCAGAGTGAAGTACAAGATTAATTCCATAAATTAGGTCACTGTCACTCAACTCTTCGAATTCTCAGGCACTGGCTGTGATCAAGTCGGTGTTTTTGTGGGGACGATTTGTTCGAATCAGGGGGTGGAAGAGGCGCATTTTGAGAGTGCGGTGAAGGAATTGCAGGAAAACTCTATACTATCCCTGGATTGAGACAATGAAAAAGCCAATTACCCACCTGATTGCGTTGCTCCTCCTGCTCCAACCGATTCTCTCTGGCTGCGCGGCCGCCGGTTATGCGATCGGGGAAGAGAAGGACATCCGTGAGGCGAAACCAGAACCCCTTTCCAGCCTGGATGGGCTGAAAAAAGAGGACATACTCGTCGTCGAGGTTTGCGATGGAGGTTTGTACCCGGGAACGCTGGTAGAAATGAGGAAGGGGCAATCCCTGACGATACGGATCAGTCGCCGCCTGCGTCCACCGTTGACCGATCCGGATGTGCTGCGTCCGATCAGGCGCGGCGGTGAGTACGAAATTCCCTGGGCCGACCTGGTTGTGGTAAGTGTGATTCATGCGGAGAACCGGCACAGGCTGGGAATGATGGCTACGGGATTCCTGGTGGATGTCGCGGTAATCAGCTTTTTCGTTGTCCTCAAGTTGGTGGGAGGCGCTTACGAGTCTATGGGTTGAGGCGGCCCAAACGACCCCGGTTAACATGGAATCCGAACGCACCCCGGAATGAGTCCCCAATAAACCAATATTATTGCTCAGAAGGGTCAATATTTAGGTGATGTTTTAATCCCGTAAGTTCCTTGTATTTCAGGAAAATGCAGGTTGAGACGAATTCGATGTCTCTCGGGGAGCACTCTCGGGGTCATTTAGCTTGACTCCGGGCCTTCTAAATGTTTTCTTGTGCGCCACTTGCCGCCCGGAGTTAGGGTGCATCACTGACCCTCAGACCGGGCGAGTTCTTTGTCATCAAAGGGACTATTAAGAGCGGCTTGGACAGCGCTCGACTTCGGAGGCTTCGGAGCCTTTAAAGGTAATGGACCCTTGATTTAATCGCATTGACTCCGTACACTTGGAGGCTTTGCGAAAAACGGCTCGGAAAGAGCCGGGGTACGAGTGAAGGAGGGGCGCAAGCTCACCTTTTACCGGACCTTGAAAACGATCTTTGACAAGCGTACACGTGACTTATGCGAGGTGTGTGGAAGGGTCTTCGGATCCCAGACACACCACACCTAAAAAGTGTGCCTACAATTTTCTACGGAGAGTTTGATCCTGGCTCAGGACGAACGCTAGCGGGGGGCTTAACACATGCAAGTCGAGCGCGAAAGCATTCTTCGGAAGGCGAGTAGAGCGGCGAACGGGTGAGTAACGCGTAGGCAATCTGCCCTTGGGTGGGGGACAACGTTCCGAAAGGAGCGCTAATACCGCATGACATCATCGAGTCACATGGCTTGATGATCAAAGGCTTCGGCCGCCCGAGGATGAGCCTGCGTCCCATTAGCTAGTTGGTGAGGTAACGGCTCACCAAGGCTTCGATGGGTAGCTGGTCTGAGAGGATGATCAGCCACACTGGGACTGAGATACGGCCCAGACTCCTACGGGAGGCAGCAGTGAGGAATATTGCACAATGGACGAAAGTCTGATGCAGCCACCCCGCGTGTGGGATGAAGCTCTTGCGAGTGTAAACCACCGTTAGGAGGGACGAACCTCCAGGTTTTGCCTGGACTGACGGTACCTCCAGCGAAAGCTCCGGCTAACTCCGTGCCAGCAGCCGCGGTAATACGGGGGGAGCAAGCGTTGTCCGGAATCACTGGGCGTAAAGCGCGTGCAGGCGGGATTGTAAGTCTGGGGTGAAATGTCGGGGCTTAACCCCGAACCTGCCTTGGAAACTACAGTTCTTGAGTACGGTAGAGGGAAGCGGAATTCCAGGTGTAGCGGTGGAATGCGCAGATATCTGGAAGAACACCGGTGGCGAAGGCGGCTTCCTGGCCCGTAACTGACGCTCAAACGCGAAAGCGTGGGTAGCAAACAGGATTAGATACCCTGGTAGTCCACGCCCTAAACGATGATCACTAGGTGCTGGGAGATTCGACCCTTTCAGTGCCGTAGCTAACGCGTTAAGTGATCCGCCTGGGGAGTACGATCGCAAGGTTGAAACTCAAAGGAATTGACGGGGGCCCGCACAAGCGGTGGAGCATGTGGTTTAATTCGATGCAACGCGAAGAACCTTACCTGGGCTTGAACTGTGCAGGAAAGCTCCTGAAAGGGAGCCCTCCTTCGGGACCTGTACAGAGGTGCTGCATGGCTGTCGTCAGCTCGTGTCGTGAGATGTTTGGTTAAGTCCAGCAACGAGCGCAACCCCTATCGTTAGTTGCCATCAGGTAATGCTGGGCACTCTAGCGAGACTGCCCGTGTTAAACGGGAGGAAGGCGGGGATGACGTCAAGTCCTCATGGCCCTTACGTCCAGGGCTACACACGTGCTACAATGGATGGTACAAAGGGTCGCAATACCGCGAGGTGGAGCCAATCCCAGAAAACCATCCTCAGTTCGGATTGCACTCTGCAACTCGAGTGCATGAAGTCGGAATCGCTAGTAAACGTGGATCAGCACGCCACGTTGAATACGTTCCCGGGCCTTGTACACACCGCCCGTCACACCATGGGAGTTGGGAGTACCCGAAGTCCTCACAATAATAGTGGGGCCGAAGGTAAGCTCGATGACTGGGGTGAAGTCGTAACAAGGTAGCCGTACGGGAACGTGCGGCTGGATCACCTCCTTTCTAAGGAGCAGGCAGCCCCGAGGGGGATGCATCACTGGATAGAATGGATTGGTTTTGTAGGCCTGCCATTCTACGAAGTAACGCATCGTCGGGCATCTTCGGATGTCTAACCGTTCGAGGGGTTATCTGCCGAGGGTCGAAACGCATTTTTTACGTGTACGCTGAATTTTATCGAACCGTGACCCCTGTCACTTGTGGCGGGGGTCGGGGTTTGGGCCTGTAGCTCAGTTGGTTAGAGCGCACGCCTGATAAGCGTGAGGTCACTGGTTCGATTCCAGTCAGGCCCACTGCAAGTGGGCGCGGATCGAACCGGACAACTGCGCAAGGCCCCAGTTAAGGCCGGACGCTTGGCCTAAGGGGCGTTAGCTCAGTTGGGAGAGCGCCGGCTTTGCAAGCCGGAGGTCACCGGTTCGAGACCGGTACGCTCCACTGGGCATCTGAAGGTGCGGGACGTTTCATCTGGTATTTCTGGGTGAACACCGAAGTGACACAGGTGCCATTAGATCTTTGACAAGCGTGTTTCGGGTAATTCTGGACGCATACGTGGGAAGTAAAAGTAACAATTCACGTAAGCTCCTGAGGAAAAATCTGTTTCCGGCCATTTCCTGTAAAGGAAAAAGGATTTCGGATAAGTTACTAAGGGCATGAGGTGGATGCCTAGGCTCTGGAAGGCGATGAAGGGCGTGGTAAGCTGCGATAAGCGTCGGTGAGGTGCAAACAACCGTAGACCCGGCGATGCCCGAATGGGAAAACCCGGCGGGAGTCATGTCCCGTCATTCCCTTGCTGAATACATAGGCTTGGGAAGGCCAACCTGGGGAACTGAAACATCTAAGTACCCAGTGGAAAAGAAAACAAAAGTGATTCCCCTAGTAGCGGCGAGCGAACGGGGAATAGCCCAAACCGGTTGCGTGTAAGCATGCAGGCGTTGCGTAATCGGGGTTGCGGGATCTTGCTGGCTGACTGCATAAGGCCAAGGAGTTACAAAGTGCATTTCTAGCCGAACCGTTCTGGAAAGTCGGGCCATAGCGGGTGATAGCCCCGTAGGCGAAAGAAATGTGCCTCCTGCAGGACACCCAAGTAGCACGGGACACGTGGAACCCTGTGTGAATCTGGCGGGACCATCCGCCAAGGCTAAATACTCTTCAGAGACCGATAGTGTACCAGTACCGTGAGGGAAAGGTGAAAAGCACCCCGGGAGGGGAGTGAAATAGTACCTGAAACCTCGTGCCTACAAACAGTGGGAGCCCGCCCTCGGGTGGGTGACCGCGTACCTTTTGCATAATGGGCCAGCGAGTTGCTCGTCACAAGCAAGGTTAAGGGCTTAAGGTCCCGAGCCGGAGCGAAAGCGAGTCTGAATAGGGCGATTAGTTTGTGGCGGCAGACGCGAAACCGGGTGATCTATCCATGGCCAGGTTGAAGCGCAGGTAATACTGCGTGGAGGACCGAACCAATACAGGTTGAAAACTGTTTGGATGAGCTGTGGATAGGGGCGAAAGACCAATCAAACCCGGAGATAGCTCGTACTCCCCGAAATGTTTTTAGGAACAGCCTCATGATAGTCTACCGGAGGTAGAGCACTGATAGGGTTAGGGGCCCCACAAGGTTACCGACCCCTCTCAAACTCCGAATGCCGGTAGTATGTTTCATGGGAGTGAGTCCATGGGTGATAACGTCCGTGGTCGAGAGGGAAACAACCCAGACCGACGGCTAAGGCCCCAAAGTGTGACTTGAGTGAATAAAGGATGTGGAACAGCACAGACAGCCAGGAGGTTGGCTTAGAAGCAGCCATCCCTTTAAAGAGTGCGTAATAGCTCACTGGTCAAGTCGTTCTGCGCCGAAAATACTCGGGACTAAAGTCACCGCCGAAGCCACGGACCTCAGCTTGCTGAGGTGGTAGGGGAGCATTCCATTCACCATTGAAGGTGTGCTGCGAGGCATGCTGGAGGAGATGGAAAAGACTATGCTGGCATGAGTAACGATAAAACGGGTGAGAAACCCGTTCGCCGAAAGCCTAAGGTTTCCTGAGTAAAGCTTGTCTTCTCAGGGTTAGTCGGCCCCTAAGACGAGGCAGAAATGCGTAGTCGATGGGAAACAGGTCAATATTCCTGTACTGGTTGTAGCGCGTTATACCTATGGGGTGACGCAGAAGTGAAAGGCGAGCCACGGATTGGATTGCGTGGTCTAAGGGTGTAGGCGGTCGCGGTAGGCAAATCCGCTGCGGCAACGCTGAGACCTGAATGGGAGCCGTAAGGCATAAACTCGCCCTAAGCTGGCTGCCAGGAAAAACCTCTATGGAAGTTCTATAGCCAACCGTACCGTAAACCGACACAGGTAGGCGGGGAGAGTATCCTCAGGCGCTCGAGAGAACCGTGGTTAAGGAACTCGGCAAAATTGCTCCGTAACTTCGGGAGAAGGAGCACCTCCGGCGGCAATGATCTTCGCGATCGGAGCTTCTGGAGGTCACAGTGAAAAGGCCCAGGCGACTGTTTACTAAAAACACAGGACTCTGCTAAGTCGTAAGACGACGTATAGGGTCTGACACCTGCCCGGTGCTGGAAGGTTAAGGGGATTTGTTACCCCGGACTTGATCCGGGGGAAGCAGTGAACCGAAGCCCCAGTAAACGGCGGCCGTAACTATAACGGTCCTAAGGTAGCGAAATTCCTTGTCGGGTAAGTTCCGACCTGCACGAATGGTGTAACGATCTGGGCACTGTCTCGACCACGGACTCGGTGAAATTGGAATGCCGGTGCAGATACCGGCTACCCGCGGCTGGACGGAAAGACCCCGTGGACCTTTACTACAGCCTGATATTGAGTCTTAGCTTTACATGTGTAGGATAGGTGGGAGGCTTTGAAGCGGGCACGCCAGTGTTCGTGGAGCCAACCTTGAAATACCACCCTTGTACTGTTGGGCCTCTAACCACTACCGTTAGCCGGTAGTGGGACCGTGTCAGGTGGGTAGTTTGACTGGGGCGGTCGCCTCCAAAAAAGTAACGGAGGCGCCCAAAGGTTCCCTCAGCACGGTCGGTAATCGTGCGTAGAGTGTAAAGGCACAAGGGAGCTTAACTGCGAGTCATACAAGACGAGCAGGTGCGAAAGCAGGGCTTAGTGATCCGGTGGTTCCGAATGGAAGGGCCATCGCTCAACGGATAAAAGGTACCCCGGGGATAACAGGCTGATCTCCCCCAAGAGTTCATATCGACGGGGAGGTTTGGCACCTCGATGTCGGCCCGTCGCATCCTGGGGCTGGAGAAGGTCCCAAGGGTTTGGCTGTTCGCCAATTAAAGCGGCACGCGAGCTGGGTTTAGAACGTCGTGAGACAGTTCGGTCCCTATCCGCCGTGGGCGTACGTGTCTTGAGGAGATCTGTTCCCAGTACGAGAGGACCGGAACGGACGAACCTCTGGTGTACCAGTTGTCGCGCCAGCGGCATCGCTGGGTAGCTATGTTCGGAAGGGATAAGCGCTGAAAGCATCTAAGTGCGAAACCCACTCCAAGATTAGGACACGCTTCCGTAAGGACTTAAGACCCGTTCGAGACCAGGACGTTGATAGGACGCAGGTGTAAGTGCAGCAATGCATTCAGCCGAGCGTTACTAATAGGTCGTGAGACTTAACCGATTATTTTCTTTTTCCAACAGGAAATGGCGCGGAAGCAGGTTAAGGAGCCCATTCAGTTTACTGAATGGAGTGTCCACGTATTTACTCGAAACACCTTGTCGATAGTTTTCTTCGGCGGTCATGGCACAGGGGTAACACCTCTTCCCATTCCGAACAGAGTCGTTAAGCCCTGTTGCGCCGATGGTACTGCTTGGGAGACCTTGTGGGAGAGTAGGTCGCCGCCGAGGGCTTTTAGCCCAACCCCTCAACGCTTTGCGTTGAGGGGTTTTTTTGTGCCCTGTTTTGAATTCATGAATCATGAAATTGACCGAATTGGCGTGACGATTGTGGATGAGCGGGATGTCCTGCTTTGACCGGGAGATTCCTCTGGCGGTTTCGATGAACAAAAGCTAAATTGAATTTTTACAATATCTATTCTGAAGAAAGATGAAGAGGGGAAGTGTGAATGAGATTGTTTGCTGGAATATGGTCAATGCTTTTCCTTTCTCTTTCAACGGCGCTTGCGGAAAACACTCCACCCGCTACGGTTACGAACGGAGTTGAGGCGAGTGTGTATCGTTGCCCTAAACCAGATGAGAAATGGGTCGACGAAGAGCAGCCTATCCTAATCCGTTTTTACAACCCCGAGACACGCAATTCACTGTATTCCAGCCTGATTAATGCGCGAGTGATATCCAGTACAAACGGCGAAGTTGATGGCAACTGGGTGCTTGGGGCTGATCACAAAACGTGGCGATTCAAAGCTGATAGGCTTTACAGTGCTGAGGACACTATTACCATTACGGCCCTTTTCGACGTTGATATCCGGCAAACACAGCTCGAATGGAGTTTCACCACGGTTGCGGTACTAACCATGGCTGAAAGGGAGCGAATTCAACGTTTTGAAGAGGACGAATATGACGGGTCCGGGTTGGTGACGGGAGGAGAGAAGGCTGCCTCGGTTCAGTCACTTGGGCAAAATCAGATAGAATATCAGGATCTGACGAGTGAGTATGACCTTCCTTTCACGCTGCCGCACGGCAGTGTCTACTACACTGAGGGGCGAGCACCCGGGAACATCTTTGTTTCAATCTTTGATCGTTATGATGACACCAAAAAATCTCATCAGCTTGTTCTTCGAGACGGGGTGGAGATTGCGTTTTGTAAGCGCAACCACAACGGGATCCAGACCTTTTTCGCTCATGATGATTTCGGGTTGGTTTCGTGGGCGCAGACGATTGGTCACCATATCACCGACACACTATGGCAGGAGCCGGAAGTATGCCCATTAGATAGCGGCTATGCGATGGATGCCCATGATTTGCAGATCGTTGGCGAGGGGCATCTGTTCTTGTTGGGCAGAGAATACATTACCATGGATCTTTCGGCTCTGGCGGAGGACGGCAACCCGGAAGCCACGGTCGTTGGAACAGTAGTGCAGGAGCTGGACGCTGACCGTGAACTTGTTTTTCAATGGAGGAGCGTAGCTGACACTTCCCTCAAGATTCTTGATGCGATTGCCTCTGTTACTCCTGACCTGGAAACCGTCGATTACATGCATTCGAATACCATCGACGTACAAGCTGATGGAAATCTGCTCGTCTCAGTGCGCAACCAGAATATGGTCTTGAATCTGGATTATACTAGCGGTGAGATTCTCTGGCGGCTGGGCGGTTTCCGGAGCAATTTCGTCTTCCACAATGAATCCCTTCCTTTTTCGATGCAGCACGATGCGCGGATAATTGAAAACGGAAACCTGCTGCTTTTTGACAACGGGGGATACAATCGTAACTACGCTCGGGCGGTTGAATACAGCCTTGATGAGTCCAACATGATTGCTGAAAAGGTGTGGGAATATGATCATGACCAGACGATCACAAGTTGGAGCCGAGGCAATGCACGAAGGCTTGCCAATGGGAACACTCTGATTGGCTGGGGAAACACGTCGGAAAATGACGACCCAAACGCGACGGAAATAGATGAGGCGGGAAATATCGTCTGGGAAATCTTTTTTGATGGTCCAACTGATGAGTTCACAATTTCCTACCAATACGATCACTCGACGATGATGATATGTCCACTTGCGCCGATAATAGATCTCGACATTAATGATGAGGGTGAAGCGTACTTATTCTTTGCGAAATTCAATGATGATCAAGTCGCCGGTTACAGGGTATACTCTGATGATATAAGTCCACCTATTAATGTCTTTGCTGAGACAATTGAAACTTCCATAGAAATGTCGCAGGAGATCATGCCGACCGGGGCTGTTTATTTTATGGTTACAGCTGTTTATGATGACGGGTCGGAATCCCCACCCTCAGACATACTGCGGTTTGATCCATCAATACACGATGCTGCTGAAGAAAATGGGATTCCTTTGGATTTCGTATTAACCCTGGACTCTTGGCCGAATCCGTTTAACGATCGCGCAATGATCATTATATCACTTTCTGAAAAGTCAGCGTTCACACTTGAGATTTATAATTTGTTGGGAAGGAAAGTACTCAGCGAACGCCTGGGCGTACTCAATGCCGGGAAACACAGTGTCACGTTGAATGCACAACAGTGGTCCAGTGGTGTATACCTGCTTAGAATTTCAAATGACGTCGGTCTGGTTCAATCCCGAAAAATAGTACTGGTTCGTTGAGGTATGTCCTCGTCCCATGGTGTAATCTGAAGCCCAGATTGTACTCTTACTGTGTAATCGTCCGTTGCGGTGAATAAAAGGGATTCAGTACTCAAGATGCTCTTGAAATGTTTGTCGATTAAATAAACAATGAGTGGAAAGTGTCACTCTTTAGTGAGGACAAAGTGGAATTCAAGACTGCTATCGTTAGGTTTTTCGCCTTCGTTATGTTTGTTTCTGTGACGTTGATCAGTTACGCCAGAGAAGGCACAGATCCGTTCTATCAATATGCAAACTTCTATCTATCTCCTAGACCCAATGCCTCTTGGGTACAACCGGGCGAAACCCTCATTCTACGACCTTGTCCAGTTGAAAACGGACGTGTGCCTGAGTATTCAATCCTCCGTTCCCATCTGATTGGAAATCTTAGCGGAGAGATCAGTGGTGATTGGGAAAGGGCTTCCGATGGCGTGACCAGCCTGTTTACCCGGCGGTCCGAATTTGAGATTGGCGAAACGGTTGAGGTTAACGTGGAGCTGGAGATCGGTGGCTCACGGCAGGATGCGAGTTGGACCTTTACAATCAGGCCGATTGACAATAGCAAGATGAGCCAGATAGTGACCAGGGTTGCTGACAGGAATAACCCTGTCTCTTTTCGGTCAGAGATGACTTCGCAGATAGGGGATACAACAATTGTTGACCCGGGCGAGGAGATCAGACAGGTGTACGATCTCCCGGCGGATTTGCCTGATTATACGGTTTACGAAACACCAAACGCCTCCAGCGAGAATCTGTATATCGCTCCATTCGGCGTTGACCGCTCCTATTTCTTCCACCTTGTGCTGAATTCCACCAATGCTGTGCAGTTCTACGATCAACTGGGCTACTACGCTCAGTATTGGGTTCCAATGGATGATGTTGAACGCATCGTCGCCTATTCACCAGCAAATGATCCTGACGATTACCTGGTTTATGACACAACGTTTACCCTGCTTGAGACAATTTCACCGGGAAATGAATTTCCGGCAAACGATCATGAGCTTCAGATTCTTCCCAATGGCCACGTTCTTATCCTCGGTCATGATTATCGGTATTTTGACATCAGCAACCTTGTCGCTGGAGGGCAGCTCGAGGTGCTGTTCTACGGAGTGGTAATTCAAGAATTGTCCGAGCCCAATGGTGAGGGAAATCGCAATGTGCTTTTTCAATGGAAGAGTCTGGATGATACGACCTCGATCCGCCTGACAGATGCCATCGGGGGAGTTGATTACACCGAGAGTTACGCTGATTACATGCACGCAAATTCGCTCGATTTGGCCGATGATGGCAACTATGTCATTTCATGCCGTCACCTCAGCCAGTTAATCAAGATCAGTTCCACCACAGGCGAAGTGATGTGGCGAATGGGGAAGGCAGGGAAGCAGAACGATTTCACCTTTATCAATGATCCGGTTGAATTCTCGGGGCAGCACTACGCACGGCAGTTGGATGACGGTAATTGGCTCTTTTTCGATAACGGCACCTACGATTCCAAGGGGTACGCTCGGGCTGTGGAATACACGCTTGACGAGGATAGTATTACCGCGGAACTGGTCTGGCAGTACGATCACGGTCAGGAGTTCAGAAGCTATTCTCGCGGCAGCACTCAGCGGCTTGAAAATGGAAACACGTTGATCGCCTGGGGTGATCCGGGCAGAGCGGAATACCCTCTGGCGACAGAAGTGAATGCCTCTGGACAAATCGTGTGGGAGATCTTTTTCCAATCGGATATCGCCAAAACCCTGCTCTATCAGGTTCACAGGTCGAAACTGAATATCTCAGCCGACAAACCGATGCTTCATTGGGAGATGGTGGACGAAGATCATTTTAGGCTTATTTTTGCGAAATTCGGTGATGACGATGTGCAGCAATACGTAGTGAGTGCGGCTACTCCCGCGCTGCCTCTTTTCATACCCATCGATACTACGGATGCAACCTCACTGATCGTTGAAAAGTCACAGTTTTCAGTCGATAACATCGTGTTAATGGTGCAGGCGTTGTATGAAGATGGCAGTATGTCGGACACATCCAATTGGGTTACGGTAAACCTTCTTTCGCTTGATGCGGGTGATTCAGGTGTGGAACAGATTGCACATCCAGGATCGTGGGTGGATCTGAAAACGTGGCCTAATCCGTTCAACGAATCAGCAACAGTGCATTTCAATCTTCACGAGCGAAACTCGATTTGCATCGATGTGTTCAATTCGCTGGGCAGGCGTGTTTACAGGGATAATGTCGGCGTGCTTGCACCCGGCAAACACACAATTCCCATACTAGCCCACAACTGGGCCAGCGGTGTTTACCTTTTGAGGATTGCGAACGAATCAGGCAGCACCCAATGCAGAAGGATAGTGCTTGTACGGTGATCCTGGAAGTACCACAAACTGGGGAAAGCGGCAGAGATGAAAAGCGAACTTCGCTACATTTACTCCACGATGTTGTTAAAAAGAGCTGGTTTGATGAGCACAGCTTTTTTGCTTGTGGCGATTGCCGGATTACATCAGGTAATCTTCGCTCAGGTTTCCCCATCCTGTTCAACAGCATACTTCTTTCCGTCACCTGATGCAGAGTGGGTTGTTCCTGGAAGCAATCTGATTTTTCGTCCTTCTGAGGGATACGGCATTCTTGACAATCTCAGCTGGGGGGTGGAGGGGAGCCAAAGTGGTAGGGTCACAGGCACAACTCATTATGTAGAGACGGTAGATACCTGGGTTTTTGTACCAACTCAAGATTTTGAGCTTGGGGAAAACGTAAAAGTAGAGCTTGCATTTGAACGCAATGGCCGGAATGAGCAATTTCTTTGGTCCTTCACGGTTCGTAAGAAGGATCTCAACAAAACTGTTGAATACAAAAACGAGAGCTGGGTTAGCAGTCCCTCGGCTCTGAAGAATTCAGAATCGGATCAATTCAATACAGTCCTTCCAGAATCCAAGTCCTCCCTCCCCGCCTTTAATGCCGGGATTGACCGCTCTCTCCGTTTGCCCGACATACACATCACAAGCATAAAGGGTGGAGATAGCGGGAGTAAAATCTTTGCTGCACCCTATTCCGAAGATAGCATAAGCAATTTTCATCTCGTCTTTGGCGGCGAGGGCGACAGCATTCTCCTGTACCAGGAAAAACGCCATCGGCGAGATGAACTGTACGCTCCTTATGACGAGTATGGCAAGATTGTGAAGTACGATTTCGCGACGAACGGATTTGCTGTCTATGATACCAGTCTCACCCTGCTCTATAACGTCGGGAGCGAGGATTACTACACTGATTTTCACGACATGCAGTTTCTACCGAACGGAAACGTTCTTATCCTCGGGATCGATACCCGTGAAATAGTGCGGAATGATGAAATTGTGACAGTACAGGGGACGTCAATCGAAGAGATGACTACCGATGGGCTGGTTGTCTTTGTCTGGCTCAGCCTGGATGACGATTCGATCGCTATTGAAGACGCTGCACCGAATTATGTCGACTTCAGTTCGGACAATCTCGATTATATGCACACAAACTCTGTTGACCTTGATGATGACGGAAACCTGCTGATTTCCTGCCGACACATGAACGCTGTGTTCAAAATCGACTGGACAACCGCTGGGGTTTTGGCTAGCAGAGTGATCTGGAAGATGGGGGGCGAGCGATCAACAATCGAAGTATGGGACGGTGGCCGCCCGTTCCATGGGCAGCATTTTGCACGCCGGCTGGAGAACGGGCATCTCCTGCTATTCGACAACGGCATGGGTACATTTCCCTTCTATGCAAGAGCTGCGGAGTATGTAATCAGTGAAGAGGGCAGGGAAGCCAGCATTGTCTGGGAGTATGATCACGATCGGTCTGTGATCAGTTATAGCCGCGGTTCGGCGCAGCGGCTTCCTAATGGAAATACGATGATCTGCTGGGGAAGTGTGGGGGAGGGTGATCCCCATGCAACAGAAGTTGATCCTGATGGAAACATCGTCTGGGAAATAACGTTTGGGGATTCAACGGATCGTTTCTCCTCGTATCAGGTTCTTGCGTCAACCATGACCCTGCTCGCAGCCAAGCCATTTCTGCAGCAGGATCCAGGAAGCGCACGACTTCTCTTCACGAAGTTAGGGGACACAGAGGTGAGTGAATTTGCGATTCATCTCGGACATTCAGGATCAGTGTTCCCCTACGATACGACGGCTGCAACCTCCTACGAAATTCCGAGCGTCTTCAGTGATTATGATACACTGTTGGCGCAGGTGGAGGCGCTCTACCCGGATGGGCGAGAAGGTGTATTTTCCGATATTATCACAATAGATATGACGACTGTGGGACTTGATGAGATAGTCGAGACGTGCTCAGGTCTTCCCCTTCAGTGGGCTTTGTTAAAGAATTGGCCAAATCCTTTTAACGAAAGTACGGAGGTGGCTATCGACCTGAGACAGGGCAGCTTTATTTCCGTGGATGTCTTCAATCTTTTGGGTCAGCGTGTACAGCAACTATATCGTGGTCCCTTGTCTGAGGGAGTGCATGTGTGGGGGTTAAAAAGCACGGGAATGGGAAGTGGAATCTACCTGCTCCGAGTACATGACCGGGCGGGAAAGTCGATCGTCAGAAAAATCACCTTGCTGCGGTGAACCGATGGAACGTTTTATTTTATTGTTCACAGGTAAGACAGTAGACGGAAGCTTGAGGCATTTTGACTGTGGAAGGCTGCTGAAATGAGTTGCGACTGGCAAACTGAAAACGAGATTCGAGTTAAGCTATTTCCGATACCATTCATTTTCGTGTTGCTGTTGATTGTCTTCTGGTCATTCGTTTTACCTGTTTACGCTTCAGATTTAGATCATTTTGAAGGTTACCTCTCTCCCAAGCCTGGAGCAGAGTGGGTGCAACCTGGCGAATCCGTTGCCATCCGTCCGCTGAACGCCGGTCCAAACTGGTCTCTCGGCAGTTGGGAAGTTTCTTCATCAGATGGGGAAGTGGTCTCCGGTTTCTGGCACAGGTCACAGGATGGTTCAACCGCCTTTTTTGCGCCGCAAACGGAATTCCAGCTCGGCGAAACCTATCACGTTTCGCTTGAATGCCAAGTTGACGGGAACTTACAGGCCGTCACCTGGTCGTTTACTGTCAGGCCTGCCTGCACGCAAAAAGTCCTCTCGGCAATGGAGGAGTATCAGGCAAGTCTGTTTGACTTCGATGAAGGTCAGTATGCTGCCGAATCGGACGAGGCCTCCTGGGTAGAACAGTCTCTTGACATGCCACCGAGAATGCCCAGCTACACCCTCTATTCAACAGAGGGAGCGTCCGAATCAAACCTGTACATGATAGCGAGGGAGTATCCCCGACCCGGTGAATACACCTACCACTATGTGCTGGATAAAACCAACCAGGTGGAATACTATACTCAGAATCCTTATTGGTATGAGTTCTTCGTTCCTTATGATGTAGAGGAGTGTTATGTCATCTTCAAGACTTCCCATTTCATGATTTATGACACGACATCAACCTTCATCCGCGCTGTCACAATACAGGGTGGCTATTCGCTGGATTTCCACGATTTTCAATTCCTGCCTGATGGCCATTTCCTTTTCTTCGGTTATGAATACCGCGAGAATGTGGATCTCTCCGAAATCGTTGACGGAGGGAATCCCGAAGCAACCGTAATTGGCACTGTTGTGCAGGAGTTGGACTCCGAGGACAATGTCCTTTTTCAGTGGCGTAGTCTTGATGAGGATGAGTTGCTTGTCACGGATGTTGTGGACGATTGGATCGATTTGACCGATGAGACTGTGGATTACATGCATACGAATTCGGTTACGAAGGATCAGGATGGCGACATCGTCATCTCCGTCCGCCATATGAGCCAGATCATGAAACTGGATTACGAAACCGCAACGCTTGAGTGGCGATTCGGGAACGTGAAAAACGACTTCAACATGTTAACTGAAGAGCATCTCTTCAACATGCAGCACGACGCCCGGATACTCGATAACGGCCACCTAATGCTATTCGACAACGGCACCCGCACCCTGCCGCTGGAAAACAGGTACGCTCGGGTGCTGGAATACGCCCTCGACGAAGAGAACATGACCGCCGAGCTGGTCTGGTCCTATGACCATAACAAAGAGATCTACAGCGAGGGACGTGGGAGCAGCAGAAGACTGGCGAATGGAAACACAATCATCAGTTGGGGGTCAGTTAACGAAGGATTTCCACACGCGACTGAGATCGATTCTGACAACAACATCGTCTGGGAGCTGACCCTCGACCCTATCGAGAACTCAACGAACCGCTGGATAACGTATCAGGTACACCGTTCAAACCTCACAATCCACAAACCAATTCCATCCTTGATCTACGATGACGCCAAGAACGGTTGGGTGGTTCTATACTTCGCAAAATTTGGCGATGAGTCAGTAAGCAAATACAAAGTTGAATGGGGAAGTGGACCGAGTCTGCTGTATAACGAGTTGCTGACAACGTCCACTTCCGAATCGCTCTATGTCCTGAATTTTACTTCCGACACGATGTATGCTCAGGTCACAGCGGTTTATCAGAACGGAAGTATGTCAGCCCCATCGGAACTACTTGGAATCGATCTCTCGACCTTGGGCCTGGACGATGACGAGACCTCAGTGGAGCTGCCGGGTCGTTGGATTACTGTCAAAAATTGGCCGAATCCCTTTAATGATGCCACTACGATTTGTTTTACGATGAGCGAGTCCGGATCGGTCAGCTTCGAACTCTTTGACCTGCTTGGAAGGCGGGTCTGGGTCAGGAATATGGGTTATGTCTCGGCAGGAGAGCGGACGATCTCGTTCACGGGTGACAACCTTTCCAGTGGGGTCTATCTGTTGCGGGCGAGGAATGGCGCGGGAGCGGAGGTTGTGCAGCGGATAACCCTGGTGAAATAGAAATCCCCCGAAAGTCCGGGGGAAATAATCGTCTGCGATGAACGTGTTCCGCTAATACTCCGATGGCGAGCTTGGTGGACGGCGAAACTCGTCGTACTCCCTTCGCGGTTCGTCGTCAACGTTGACCGGTGTTTCGTCAAAAGTGAACGGTTTATCGCTATCGCGATCCCTGTCTGATCCAGCGCGGATCTCCACGATGAACCAGAGGCGCGTCCAGATGAAAAAGACCATTGGTAGCAGCAGGAGAACCATCAACGCGTTCAACGGGCTGGCAATAAAGAGAGAGATGAGGTTGTAGAGCATTTCTAGGACGAGAATGGCGAATAGTACTCTCCAGAACCAGCGGGGCTTGTAGTTCCCTCGCTTGTTCATTCCCACTCGAAAATGCCATGTTCCGAGCTTGAGCATCCCGACTCCTCCAAACCCTTCCAGACCTGCCGGTCATTGTTCCTGTTTTCTACTATCTGCACACGAACAGCTCCAAAGGGGACTATCAAACTACACTCAGCAATCGCTCCGGGCAAGGGGAGGCAGAGAGCGAAGGCTGTAATTCAACGTGGTTTCTCGAGTTCAACGTGACGATTCGATCAGTTTTTCGAATTCAGGATGGTCCGCCGCGCGATAGGACCATGCGCCGAATCCACCCATCAGACTTTTGACCTCTTTGCCCGCAAGCTTCCATGCAAACCATGCTTTTGCGCTACGCTGGGCGCGGTAACAATAAGCCACGATCAATCGGTCATCAGGCAGTTTGTTGATGATTTCTGCTGAATAGATCTTCTCATAGGGGAGGACGACTGAACCGGGGATATAGCTGCCTGCGGCGTCAATAGAATCTCGCAGATCGACAACAAACACTTTCTCGGGGCTGTTCAGGAGTAGTTCGATCAATTCATCCGAGGAGATTTCGCTCTGTTTGTTCAAGAGTTGATTGCCGGTCTCTTCTATGGTCTCCCACGGAACATCCGGCAGCGAACTTCCGACTGTCTGGGCATGTACCGAGGCAACCGAAAGCATCATCATCGCAAAGACCGTCCAAATCCCCGTAATTTTGCCCATCATCGCTCTCTCCCCGCTGGCTGTATATAACCTAAGGCACTAAGATTATTAGTTTATGATTGAAAAGAGATAGGTGAATCTCGCATACTCTCGGAGGAGTGGATGCTCTCACACTGCCGAGACTCGATATTACCGATCTTGAGAAGAAATTCCGACGATCAACCATGAAACTGAGGTTTCAGTGATTTCCAAACGAGAAATGTCAGCCGTGGCCAGATTCATGGCCGAATTGTGGGAGAACAATTCCAAAGAGTGGTTTGATACTCAGCGTGAACGGTACCAAAAAGAGGTTAGAGATCTCGTACGGGAACTTGCGGTAGAGCTCTACGGTCCTGTCGCAGCGATGCACCCCCGTCTCGATGGGAAACCAGTGATCTCTCGTATTAACAACGATTTGAGGTTTCATAAGAACAAATCTCCCTACAAGGAACACGTCTGGATTTCTTTTGGCAGCAAATGCGAGGCGGAACTCTTCGTCGCGGTTAGCCGATCTGGCTGGTGCAGCGGTGCGATGATTTCCGCGAACGCCAAGGAAGGGATCGGGTTCTGGCGCAAGAACCTGATACAGCACCGTGACCTTTGGGATCGGTGGGCGAAAGCTGTAAAACTGGGTAACGAGGTGACAGTCTGGCCTGAAAACCAGTACCGCAAACCCCTGTTTGAGAACGTTCCCGAGGATGTCTATCCGCTTGTGCAGTCAAAGCAGCTTTACTTGACTGATAAAACCAAGATAAACATACCGATAGACCCCGTGCAGTGGCTTGCGGACGGGATTGCAATGCTGTTGCCGGCCTACCTTTTCATGACCACTGCCCCTACCTCTCTGCCTGCCGTGCTCGAGGATTTGGGAGGTGTGATTCCTCCCATGGGGGAACGCAGCTCCAAGGTATTTCAGGTTTTAGGCGGTTAAACCTCAAAATAGTTCAAGAAAAATTAAAGTTAATAGAACCCGAGTAATCCTCGGGTTTTATTTGGTTTAAAGGAAACAATGTTCATGCTCGACCTATATCTCTCGAGTAGAGAGGGAGGAAAAGCTAAAGTTAATGATGAGGGTTGCCGATAGAGTGAGTGGCGGCTTCGAGGGCGGGACAATTGCCATCGTGCTCAAAACCCGTCTCGTGACGCGACCCGGCTTCTGATCGGGTCCCCTTGATCTCAGATATCGAGGTTGCGTCACGTCCGAGCACGAACGGGAATTCTCGTCTGGAGCGGAAGGCTTGGACCTGGCGCAGGTCCGCTACCTTCAGAGCTCGCGTGACGCATCATTACCAACGTCCTCGAAGCCGCCTCCCCTGGATCTTTACAGATTGGAGATAGAAATGAGTCGACGTGCTGGCAGACAAGGAAAACGGACCACAGCCCGGGAGCTTCGTGTAGCAGGAAGCGCACCGATGCCGATCCGTCCCTCCGACTCGCCATTTGAAAACCCGAGACCCGCACAGCCTGCAGGACGACGACAAAGATTTCCCGGCCTTGGCGGTGTGGAGAGCATGTTCCTGAGAAACTACGTGCTGGAAACTTCGAGGCTTCAATCAGCACGGCCTTACGGTCGCGGTTCCAGTCGTGCATTAGTGAATCTGACAAGGACGGTGGAGGAGATCAGTGGCTGGGAATCCTTTTTGATGAAGGTTCAGCCGAACTGAGGCACCTGACGTGCCACGCTGTTTTGGCCCAAGGCTGCGCGGGCCGACGACCAGCGAGGTCGCTGGACCCATGTGTCGCGCCAAGGCTTCGCGGCGCGACGAAAACAAGAGTGACAGTTACCATGAAGTTTCTTTTTGAGAGTAACTGCCGCCCTCTCTTTTCGGACAAATGCGGTTATGCAGTAAAAATCGAGCGGGGTTTGTCGAGCCATTCCTAAAGGTCTGGCGCAGGCGACAAATCCCGCTCGTCCAATGATACAAGAACAGTCGTACCGGTCTGGTGGCCCGGACAGCTCGATGTCCGGGTTTCTACTAAGCTGATGTTTTTTTGCTGGGTGGCCCGACCTGCTCGTCAAGTCGGGTTTCTCGCGTGAGGCAATTGCTGGGACAGTCCCTCTCAAACTCCAAAGAGTCCCGAAATGCCTAGTCGTGTCGCGTAGCTTTGATGTTACACAAGGCCGCAGCGACTTCGCTGGTTGGTGGCCCGGACAGCTCGATGTCCGGGTTTCTACTAAGCTGATGTTTTTTTGCTGGGTGGCCCGACCTGCTCGTCAAGTCGAGTTTCTCGCGTGAGGCAATTGCTGGGACAATCCCGAATTGCCTAGTCGTGTCGCGTAGCTTTGATGTTACACAAGGCTGCAGCGACTTCGCTGGTTGGTGGCCCGGACAGCTCGATGTCCGGGTTTCTACTAAGCTGATGTTTTTTTTGCTGGGTGGCCCGACTTGCTCGTCAAGTCGGGTTTCTCGCGTGAGGCAATTACTGGGACAGTCCCTCTCAAACTCCAAAGTCTTCGGGACAGTCCCGAATTGCCTAGTCGTGTCGCGTAGCTTTGATGTTACACAAGGCCGCAGCGACTTCGCTGGTTGGTGGCCCGGACAGCTCGATGTCCGGGTTTCTACTCAGCTGATGTTTTTTTTGCTGGGTGGCCCGACCTGCTCGTCAAGTCGGGTTTCTCGCGTGAGGCAATTGCTGGGACAATCCCTATTGAACTCCAACATTTTCGGGACAGTCCCGAATTGCCTGAAGTCAAATAAACCCTGTTGGACAATCCGCCGATGGACGGACAGAACCAACAGGGCTAAATATTTTGGATGGCTACCCGAAGTTGGCGCGACCTGTTCTAGCCTTTCCTGAATATCCCCGCCACGTTTTTCACCGCCTGATCACCCATGATCCTGAAACCGATTTCGAGGGTAAGTCCGCCCACGAAAAGGTCGCCGTTTCGTTCAAAATAGGTACCGTTGTATTTGGTCAGTGAATAGGTGATCCCGATGGTGGTCAGTCGGGAACTTCCATACTCACGCATGGAGATCCCCGTGCCGAAGAGAACACCTACCGCGTCATGCGCTTCCAGATAGGATTCCTTGCGGGAAAGGGTGTTTGATGCCGACGAGATTTTGTAGATATCGTATCTAAGCTTCGTCTTGAACCAGGTGTATTCCCCGCCGAGGCTGAAATACCAGAGCGGCAGCGCCTTGAAGGGGGCGTAATCGATCTGGGCGCGCACACCCCATTGATACCAATCCGTTTGCTGTTTGTGGATGTAGGAATAGTAACCGCTATCCGGCGGCGAGGGAGTGGCGTAGTAGAGGTCCTGATTCTTCGGCAAATAACCGGTGAGCTTGACCTCAGCGTTGAGTCGCCGTCCCCAACTGTACCCAGTGTTCAGTGAGAGGCCGAGGATTTGTTTGTTCTCCCAACCAAGGCCAACATAGGCCGAATAGGGATAGTAATAATCATCCACGAGTGGGCGTGAATCCAGCCGTTTCAGGTTAAAATCATAGTCACCCTGCGGAAAATCAAAACTCCCGTTCCCATTGGGTTCGAACATGTGGATAGAGAATCCGAGGTTCCAACCCTTCAGGGGATGGGACTGTTTTGCGGTTTTTGCGTTCGCCGATGTGGCTGCGACAAAGAGAACCAGAATCAGAGTTGAGAATCGTCGCATGGTTGGCACTCCTCAATTGACCGTACTTGAAACCGGTTACATACGGCTACTATCCAGCTCGATGCTTATTGGGCAGTGATCGGATCCCAACACCTCGGGATGAATTTCCGCGGCGGAAACTGCAGGAACGAGAGACGCGGAGATGAAATGATAGTCAATTCGCCAACCGACATTTCGCTCCCGTGCGCGGGTGATCACGTCCCACCAGGTGTAGGCCTCGCTGCGCTCTGGGTATAAGGTACGGAAGATGTCGACGAATCCCGAGTCTGTCCAGCGGTCGAGCCAGGCTCTCTCCTCCGGCAGGAAGCCGCTGGTCTTTTCGTTCTCTTTCGGTCTGGCAAGGTCTATTTCTTTGTGGGCGGTGTTGTAGTCGCCGCATACGATTACATGCCGCCCCGCATTCGCCAGTTCCGTGAAATACTCACGGGTTTTCTCGTAGAAATCCAGCTTGTATTGCAGCCTTGCCCGGTCACGCTGGCCATTCGGGAAATAGATGTTTGCTAACACCAGTTTTCCGCCGAGGTGTTCGGTGATCACGACACGACCCTCGGTGTCCCACTGCGGGTCGCCGAATCCTATCTGAACACGGTCCGGCTCCACCCTGCTGAAGGTGGCAACTCCGCTGTAACCCTTGCGCTCCGCCTGTGCAAAAGCGCTTTTGTAACCGAGCGGTTCAAGCTGTTCAGCGGTGAGTTGCTCGGGCCATGCCTTCGTCTCCTGAATACCGACTACATCTGCGCCATCCGCCGAAAGCCAGTCCGTAAAACCCTTTTTCCATGCAGCCCGGTATCCATTCACGTTCCATGAAATGATTCGCATGAGTCAGTTCCCGTTGTTAGCCGTCGTATCCGCCTTTTCATCCTGTGTCAGGTAGGCGCCGCCCATTTCCGGATCCTCGATGGTGTAGACCCAGGATTCCTTCGAGTGGTTGAACTGCGGATTCATCTTGTGCAAAAACCAGTCGGCGAGGCTGGGTCCTATGTGCCAGAGCGGTTTCATCGGTCCGAGTTGAGCTTCAAGCGTCGGCAGGTATTTTTCCGGCCCCTCGTGGGAGAGAATCAGTACATGCGTGGGCGCTGGGGTGTTCATCAGTTTGTGCGTCCGCTCGATCACCGCAGGCAGATTTTCCAGATCCTCCTGCTTCATCACGTAGAAGAAAGAATCCCGCTCAAGCCTTGCGTAGTAGTAGGGCAGGTAGATGGGGTGCTCGATGGTGACCGCCACGATCCCACCCGCATTCTCCATACGCCCCAGCCGTTTCAGCGGTTCAACGCGCGCTTTCTGTGAGTAGTTGAATGTCCCAATGGGCAGTAGCAGCATGTTCACAATCCAGAACCAGATCCAGAGTCCCCGCACCCATTTCTTGTCGCGCCAGGGAACCATCGACCAGCCGGTCATTGCCAGCACGATCAATGCTCCGAACGCCGGAAGGATGAACCGCTCCTGTTTTTGGGGAATAATGCTGTGAATCAACAGGAAAAGGAAGGTGGACCAGAATGTGATCGGGACTCTTTTCGCTGCGCCAATCATCCAGACTACCGCGAGAATACTGAAGGGTGGAATCAGCACGCCCAGCACCGTCAGGATGTAGGTGTACCAAGGGCCGGTGACATAGCTGTGGATGATCTGTGACTGACCATACAGAGAATAGAACACCGAGGAGAGGAAAAAGCCGAAGCTGGCGTAGTCGAGGAGCCCCTCGATGAGCAGCATCACCAGTCCACCGCCGCCAACATAGGCTGCATCCCGCCACCGTCTCTTGATCAGTAGCACAGAGACTGCACCGACAGCAAAAACGCCTGTCTGAATCCGCATCATGAAGGCGGCGCCGAGCAGAATCCCGCTGAAGAACGTTCGGCGTGGATGGGTGCCGTCATCATCTTCGCGAGCTGCCGATTCGGCAAGGAGCAATCCACCCAGCACGAGGGGCATGCTGACGGCCTCGACGAGGTTTCGCACTGCCATGAAGGGGAGCAGGAAATAGAGGGCTGCGATCAATCCGCCTGAAAAAGCGATCCTGCTATCAGCGAATTTTCGCAGGTAAAAGTGGACGATAGGGATCAGCGTGAGCGACCAGGCGGCATGCAGGAGACGGTTGAGGAACATCTGGGTGCCGGTGTCGTGGATGCCGAGGTGCTCAAAAACCCAGAGCATCGCGTACATCAGGTAGGGGTAGAGAATCCCCCTTTTGATCGGCTGTGAGTCCTCAAGCCATGTCATGTGTCCATGCAGCCAGTTCCACGCGGGCCGGATGACGAGAAAATGGTCGTCCGAGGCCATGTAGCCGGGCGAAAAAATAACCGCCAGCAACCGGACAAAGATCGCGAGCAGCAGCAACGTCCGAACGGGATGAACCCGGGATTGCTCACGAATGATATCCCACACGCTGTCCTTCATCACGGCTCCTTATCGTGCACAGGTCAGTTGTCGTCCACCGTCGATTGGCAGGGATGCGCCGGTAATCCAACCGCTCGTCTGGTCATCCAGCAGCCAGCAAATCGCCTCCGCAACCTCGTCCGCCTGTCCCACTCTGCCCAGCGGATGCGTGCTTTTGCTGTGCTCGAGGAAATTTGCGTAACTCTCCTCGTTCATTCCACCAGCTTTGTGGAGGTTGGTGACGACGACGCCGGGGTTGACCCCGTTGACACGGACACCATGAGGAGCGCCATCCAGTGCGGCGCTGCGGACGAGCTGATCCACACCCGCCTTTGAAACGCAGTAACCGATCAGGTTGGGGAAACTTCGCAGGCCGGTGACGCTCGATACCAGTACGGCGGACCCCTTTGTCGTTTTCAGAGCTTCCCAAGCCGCTTTCAGGATACGCCAACTCGCATTGAGGTTGACCTCGATCAACCGATTCCACCCCTCATCGGTCTCGTTGTCCATGCCACCGGAGGTAAGGATGCCGCCGGCATGCACGAGACCGTCAAGTCGGCCAGCCTCTTTCAGCACGTTGGCCACAAGCTGGCTGGCTGTTTCCGAATCAACGAGGTCTGCCTCGAAGGACCAGCGGGCAAGCTTATCATCGATGAGTTGCTGGAGCACCTCACTGTTTCGTCCCGTTGCGGCCACATGCCAGCCTCTCTCCGTCAGCAAGGCCGACGTAGCCTTGCCAATGCCGGAAGTTGCTCCTGTGACCAGTACGATGGGTGAATCGGAGCGTTTCATCTGCTCTCTCCTCGGCTTTGCACTTTAAATTTCGGGTCTCTTTGCAAGTCTACCTTGCAGACGTTCAATACCCTGTTGTAGTTTCGTTTTACCAATCGGTTCCGCCTGCGCGAATGTTGTGGGCGGCAACGTACGGCCCCGGTTCATCTTCCCGCAAGCTCAGCGTGGCTTCCGACGGATTGAGGCGTCGGACAGCCGTCAGCTGGCTACTATTCTCAGGAAGATAGAACCGGTTTCTGCCAGTTAGAAGCCTTGAAGTGGAGGAATGAGTGTCGCCGATGTCTGCCTACGCAATCATGCCGGCTGTTGAAGCCCCCGCCGAAAAGGTAGTGGACAGCATGATGGCACTGAGTCGTTCCGCGATTCCAACGATTTACATGCACCGGCCCGGTGTACAGGCTCCCTATGGACCGGATACACGTTCATTGCCATGCTCCTGCAAAACCCTTGGGGAGTTGATCGAGACCGCACGATTGAAAGTGACGGCTGATCTGTATCTCTGGGTTCCGCCCGGTGTGAAGGTGCTCAAAGATGGATTGGAATCCTTTGTGGAGGCGTTTGAAAAGTCTCCTGACAGCGGGTTGCTCGTTTCCAATTACAAGAGTGGTGACCGTGATGTCAGGATTTTTCCGATGCGGGATGATCTGACTGAACGGGAGGATTTTGGCGCGGTCTGGGGATTTTCTGCGAAGGCGCTAGAGGAAATCGGCGGCGCAAATCCGGACCTGCGCTACACCACGTTCTATGATCTGCGCTTGCGATTGATGGAGGTCGGGGGACTGCTGCATATCCCCAAATTCACGCATATCGTGGAATCCGCGGAGGAGGGGGATAGCAAGGCGGCATCTCTCTACTTTCCGGGCAAAGGGGCCTTTGGAGGCTTTTCCTACCTGTTCATGGACAAAGAGGAGGAGCGTGAGACGGAAGAGGTGTTCGAGGCCTGCCTGAAACGACGACACGCATTTCTGGAGTTGCCGGAGAACACCGTCACCCCCGTCCAGCAGCAACCCGGCTCACCCCTGGCCAGTGTCATCATTCCCGTTCATAACCGAGCGCGTTTTCTTCCCCTCGCCATTGACTCCGTCCTTCGCGGAGATTTTCAGGATTTCGAGATCCTCGTCGTGGACAACGCCTCCAATGACGAAAGCCTGGAGGTGGCAATGGAGTATGCGGCGAAAAATTCGCGGATTCGGGTGCTTGAGAACGATGTCAACCTGATCAGCAAAGCGCTGAACATGGGTGTGGCCGAAGCTCGTGGCAGATACATCGCCCAGCTCGACAGCGACGACGAATATACCGGGAACACACTCGCCGACATGGTGGCTCACCTCGAGTCGCATCCAAAGTGCGGTCTCGCGATCAGCTACTACGTACTGATGGACGAGGAGGGGATCACCCTTGAAGATTTCGGAATCATCAAGCACCTCGAATACAACTTGAACAACATCCTGCGGGTGGATGGCGCGGGCGCGGTTCGTGTCTGGCACAAAAGCGTTATCCAGGAATTCGGCGGATTCAACGAACCTGATTTCCCGAACTACGGCGAGGATTATGACCTCGTGCTGAAGGTCTCGGAGAAGTACCAGGTGGACCGGGTACATTCTGTCTGTTATCGCTATCGCCGTCATCCGGGCAACACCGATGCGTTGCGGCGGCCTGAGGACAAGATCAGGGCGAAGACCTTTGCGCGGTTGCGGGCTGTTGAGCGTCGCCGTACACTGAACGAGAAGCGGGGCTAACCATGCAATCCCGTGGAAGTCATTGGGTTGTCGGAATTGACGCCGGGGCAACCTCGACCAAGGGGATCCTTGTCAATTTGAAGGGAGAGGAACTCGCCTCGCAGCAGGGGTCTGCTTTTAATCTTCGTTTCCAGAAGGTGAGTGAATTCGAGGAGACGGTTTTTAACCTCGTTCACGAGCTGATCAGCACCGCTCACCTCGGAGGTCATGCGCCCGGCGCAATCGGCATCGGAGTGGCGGGTGCTGGCAGGGAGCGCGACCAGACAATGCTGCGCGATGCCATTGCTCACCGTTTTCCCCAATCCCACGTTGTACTCAACCACGATGCGTGGATCGCACACTATGGCGCCTTTTCCGGGCGGTCAGGTATTCTCGTGACAGCGGGGACCGGCTCTATCGCCTTTGGCCGAAATGAAGCCGGTGAGGAGGCGCGTGCGGGAGGTTGGGGCTGGATGCTCGGGGATGAGGGGAGCGGATGGTGGATCGGACGTGAGGCGATTCGAGCTGCACTCGCGGAGTGGGAGGGAAGTGGTCCGGCGACGAAGATCACTGATCTGATCCTCGAGGCTTTTGAGCTGAGCGATATCTACGATGTGATTCCGGAGATCTATCACGAGAAAATTGCTCGCCGTGACATCATCTCGTTAGCCAAACCTGTGGGCGAACTGGCGAAGGCTGGCGATGAGATCGCAATTGACATTTATCACCGGGCAGGCCTCGCCTTGGGGCGGATGGCGGTGACCACGGCTCGCAGCCTCGATATCGGGCCAGAGGAGCTGCGCGTCTCGATGCTCGGTTCCATCGCGGTGGGTGATTGGGATCTCGTTGCTGAAGGTGTTCACCAGATTCTTGATGAATACGCCAGCACGGAGGGAGAGCCGGACTCGACGCCTGTTGAACAGGCGGAGGAAGAAACAGAAGAGAAATATCCGGTACCCCCGATGCCTGAGTTTCCGCCGAAGGATCTAACGATCAACGAGGAGAAGGGTCCGCTTCTGATTCAGCCGGAGATGAGCGCGGTACGCGGCGCGGCGCAGTGGGCGATTGACATTTTCAACGAGCGGCTGTTTGCGTAAAGGATTGAATCAAATATTTCTCCTTGGGCGCGAAAACTATTCACCTCTGATTACTGTGCGTTGAATTGAATCAAAATTTTGTTCTATATTATTATGAGTTAGGACAAATATTTTATACAACAACTTCATGTTTATTCTGATCCTGAGGTGACTAATGGAAAGCCTTCGGATGAAACGTGGAGTCCTGCTGACCCTCCTCACTATGACTCTCCTGCTGTACTCCTGCGACAACAGCACCGAGCCGACGAAGGACGAACCGATTGTCCACGAGTGGGAGACGGTGCTGACGGCGGATTTCTGGTGTTCGGGCCTGATCGAAGTGCCCTCCTCGCCCGGCACACTTTTACTCACTGGGACTCAGGTAAACGAAGTCGGAATAGGTGGGTTGCACCGCTCCACGGATTGGGGGACGACATGGACAGAGGTGTATGACAGCGTCGATTTCATCTACCCGTCCTACATCGATTGCGATCCGCCTCGTGTCTATGCTACTGCCGGGATAAAGTATTATTCGATGAATCCGGTCCAGTCGTTCGATGGCGGGCTGACATGGTCTTCAATTACCGATACGCTGCCCGACCTTTATCCATATGAGTCGATTTACTCTGTTTTTTCTCATCCAACCGATCCGTTAGAAATCATGCTGTTTTCGTCTTTCTTGCCAAGTATGTTCGGTGGACGGGTCTGGCGCACTGTTAACGGTGGGCAGGAATGGAGTCTGGACTCGACCTACTACATTGCCAGTTTTAATTGGATTTATCGCAACCCACTTCAGCCTGGCCACATAGCCGCAACGGCATCGGGTTATTTCATTCTTTCTCGCGACAACGGTTTAACTTGGAATCAGCTCTATAGTTTTGGGGCGAAACTGGGCAGTGTTCATTTCATGGACGACCAAAGCGAGTGGATTTTTACAAACAATCGTGTTTCAATGAATGAATCCCTGGATGGAGGAGTGACCTTCACACCCACAGGGGAAGGATTGCCTGAGGGGGTAGAAATCAACGAGTTCGAAACTTATAAAGACAATCTTCTCGCCTTTGTCCAGCTTGAAACCGCGGAGGATGTACTCTACGAGTTTGATTTTGAAACCCGGTTGTGGTCTCAGTGGGCTGACACCTCCTGGATGGGGGTGTCGCACTTGCGAGTGCTGGGGGAGTATGTTTTTGTAGTAGTCAATTACGGAGAATTCTTCACGCTGGACCGATACTGATTATGGTCTAATACTCTTTGTATCAGGGATTCTGAACCAATTCTGCACGGGCTACAGAGAAGGAGTAAACGTAGCCCGGATTCTCCGAATCCAGCAGTTGATCCAGGCAAAACACGATATAGAAAAGCTGACTCAACACAACAATGAAAAGCATAGTAGAAACCCGGGCATCGAGCTGCCCGGGCCATATAGAAAAACAAATATCGTGGAATTCTGAGTTGGGCAATGACAAAAATACGGAGTAAACGTAGGCCGGATTCTCCGAATCCAGCAGTTGATCCAGGCAAAACACGATATAGAAAAGCTGACTCAACACAACAATGAAAAGCATAGTAGAAACCCGGGCATCGAGCTGCCCGGGCCATATAGAAAAACAAATATCGCGGAATTCCCTAACAAGGGGAAACGGTGTGTGGCCCGACTTGCTCGCCAAGTCGGGTTTCTCCTTTTACGTGATCGATAATGCCAGTCGTCCCCCGGCTTGACCGGGGGATCCACCTTCATATGTTCTCCACCAGTGTCCTGGATTGCCCGATCGAGTCGGGCAATGACAAAAATACGGAGTAAACGTAGGCCGGATTCTCCGAATCCGGCAGTTGATCCAGGTAAAACACGATATAGACAAGCTGACTCAACACAACAATGAAAAGCATAGTAGAAACCCGGGCATCGAGCTGCCCGGGCCATATAGAAAAACAAATATC
>Ga0272443_10000341_pt1 | contig 89270 bp, 73 predicted proteins | sample SSMAcet12_FD_193581 | JGI IMG/M metagenome (GOLD analysis project Ga0272443, IMG submission 193581) | Marine sediment archaeal communities from Little Sippewissett salt marsh, Falmouth, MA, United States - SSM-Acet-12 | ecosystem: Environmental > Aquatic > Marine > Wetlands > Sediment ...
CGAGGCTGAAAGTGATGGTGCGACCCGCGTTCAGCAGATCCGTATCCCCGATCGGCTGTGCTTGTACGGTAGGGTTGACTGCATCGTTGCATGCCGCCGGGAAACCACCCGTCAAGCTGGTTGACATACCTGGAGACCCAGATACATCGACGCATCGGACAAACGCCAAGCCTGGTTCGAGGATGTCCACCACCGTCAGATTCTGTTTGGTTCCTGGCGGGATCACCAGTTGAAGTTCGTAGGTGAAGATTTCACCGATCGCCGCTGTCCACGGTGCCGCCTCGGGTGCGGTGTGCGCCTGTGAACTGGCGATGATGTCCTTGGTGAACACCGCTGAAATATTGTCGACATCGTTATCCGTATTGTTTCCCGGTGTGGGGTCAGTGCCATTGGCGCCATCATCCGCGATGGAGGCGCTGTTTTCTATCTGGCTTACGGAAGCAGGTAGAGGAATGTCGACATCCAGCACGAAGGTCACCGTGGCTGCCGGGCTGCCCGCTGCAAGCGCTCCAACGGTGTAGGTGCAGGTGCTGCCTGGATCGCCCGGGCCCAGTGGACCGGCGCCATCGGGGTCATCACAGGACCAGCCGGGGTCGCTCGCCGCGGGGTTAAAGGTCGTGTTTGCGGGAATGACATCCGTGATCTCCACGCCTGTCGCATCCTGATCACCCACGTTCTGATACGTCAGCGTGTAGTTCAGGCTCGACCCCTCAGCAATGATGTCCACACCATCATCCTTGTCGATGGCGAGATCCGGTGCCGCATCGACGTCATCCGTATCGTCATCGGTATTGTCCAGCGGCGTGGGGTCGGGGCCGTTGGTACCATCATCTGCCACCGTCGCGGCGTTGGTGATGTCATCAACGAGGGGTGGTATGGGGTTATCGATGGTGAGTGCAAAATCAACGGTTGTTGATGCGCCGCCAGCAAGATCGGCAAGGCTGATGCTGCAGGTGCTGCCAGGGTCGCCGGGGCCGAGAGGACCGGCGCCATCGGGATCATCGCACACCCAGCCGCCATTACTCGAGCCGGCGTTAAAGACGGTATTGGGTGGCACTTCATCTGTCACGGTAATGCCGCTTGCCAGCCCATTCCCATTGTTGTTGATCGTCAGCGTGTACACGACAACCTGCCCGGGGACGACGTTTGTCAACCCGTCATCCTTGTCGATGGCGAGGTCCGGGCCGGTGACCCTGACTTCAGCTGTTGTTGGATTCTCATAGTCATTGAGGCTGCCATCGTTCAACACGCCGTCACCGGAGATGCGCTCCTCAGGTTGAACCCCGCTGAGGGATGTCCACGTAACGGTGGCATTGTTGGTCAGGGCTTGATCCAGGCTGACCTCTCCGACATCGCCAACAGTGGCCTGATAGGTGATGACCGCCGTCGTCCCGTCATCGAGGAAGGAGGCCCAGGTTGCGGTGATGGTATCGCCAACGATACTGCATGTATCCGGGTCCTGCACGCCGGTGGTGCAATCCAGGCTCCCTCCGACGTAGGTCAGGCCTGTCGGAATGACATCCTGCAACTGGACGTCATAGGCGTCACGCGCGCTGGTCCCGAGATGCGCGATGGTAAGGGTGTAGGTCACCGTTTCGTTGAAGGTAGGCTGCGTGTCCGAGGCCAGCTTGGTGATTCCCAGCTCGGGTTCGACCAACGTGATCGTGACAGTGTTGCTGTCCACCTGTGTGTTGGGTCCATCCTCGGGATCTGTGTAAAGCAGGCTGGCATCATTGTCAATGGTGATGGTGCGCTGATTGGCATTCACATTCAGCACGCGCGCGGTGACGCGCAGCAGGAATGCATTATTGGTTGTATCGTTGTCGGCGGCTGTTGTGACGTTGCCAAAATCAAAGCTGACATCCACGCCCGAGCCCCCCGCTATGGACACCGTTGGAGATGGCAGTGTTCCATTAAAATCGCTGGAGAGACGCCCGCCGCTCAGGGCAGCTTCATCAATGACGTCGTAGGAAATCGCGCTCAGCCCGGTGCGGATATCGTCAACCACCAGCAGCGCCGTTGTGACACCCTCCGGTAAGGTCACAACCAGATCAAAAGTCACGTCCTCGCCAATGGTGTAGGTCGCGGGAGATACAAACTTGTCGATATCCGGGTCGATGAGGTCAACTTCGGCTTGATCTTGATCCGTATAGTCATTCACACCGCCGGACCCATCACGCGCACCCGTGCCAGAACCCTGTGTGCCTGGCGTGGTCGAGCCGGTCGGGTTGGGATCGGTGCCATTCCCATCCGGCAGGCTTGCATAGTTGACCGTGGCCGTATTCTGGATGGTCAGGCCGGCTGGAACGTCGTCCAGCACCTGCGCAGTGACGAGGATGGTGATGGAATCACCCGGCCGCAGTTCGTCCACAGCCACATCGACCACATTCCCCGAGACATCCGGATTGATGATGACCGTTGCGTACCCCGGAGGTGTGGTGAGCGGGTCGATCACTACATCCTGTAAATCCAGCTGACCAACGTTCAGCGTATCCGAAAGGGCGAGGTTGAAGGCGGCTGCTGCTGTCGGGCCGGCTGCCGTATTGGCGAACACCATGCGATAGACAACCGGGTCACCTGCATCCTCTGGAGCCGTAGCGACCGTCTTGGTTAAGTCGACAACCGGTTCGGCGATGCGCACATTCACGGTGTTCGATTGATCAATCGCCGTACCACTCACCCGTACATCAAACTGGTTGCTGTGATCGGGGGTGCTGTCCTCCGCCTGATTGCCGGAGACGTTCAACACAAGCGCGTTGAACGCGACCACGACGTATTCCATATCGGCGTCCCGGTCCGAGTTGATTACATCACCCATCGAAAAATACACGTCGGTCCCGTCGCCATAACTATCGTTATTGCCGGACGCCGTAGCGGAGACAGCGCCATCCGGCAGCGGGCATTCTGGCACGATCGTGCCGTCGTTGGCATTCCAGAGCAGGTCAGGCGTCCCACCCGGTGAACCGTCGCCGGTGCACCCTAGCGCAGCTGGATCGAGAGTCGATGACGTGATGCCTGCATCGTTAGCAATAAAACCAACAGTTGCAGTGCCATCATTGATGAACTGCAGACCCGAAGGAAGCAAATCCTGGAATTGCAAATTGGGTGACGCGGATTCAGGAAGCTGGAAACTGAGATGATAGCGGACGATTTCGCCAATAGCGAGATGCTCGATGCCCGACGAATCATCGGTATGGCTTTCGGAGCTGGCGATGATTGTCTTAACCGGCCCGCCCTCAATCGTGAGGTCGACAGGGTCTGAATCATTGTAGTCATTGGCGGACCCGCCCACATCACCTGGATCGCCGGTTCGCTCTACAGAGAGCGTGTTAAAAGTGGACTGTGCGCTGTTTCCGACCGGATCGGGAAGGCTCGTCCATTCGAGATCGGCGCGGTTCGTGATAATCTGGCCCGCACTCACGTTGTCATCGATGGTGACATTGAAGGTGAGGACGGATGTCTGACCGACCGGCAGGCCTGTCGCGCTGGTCCAGGTAGCTGTGATGGTGTTGGTGATGCCGCTATAGGCGCAGGTGTCCGGATTCACGCTGCCAGCCGTGCAATTCAACGATGCAGGGACATACGTCACGCCGGCAGGGATGACATCGTCGAGCTCGATGTCGAACGCATCGGCGTTGCTCCCACCGGCATGCGAGATGGTGAGCGTATACGTGCGGATGTCACCGGCATCGCCCGTATTCGTATTAATGTCTTTGACCACCTGGAGCGTAGGTTCGACGATGCGGGCATTGGGCGCATTGACGCTCTCCGACCCGAGATCCCAGCTCCACACCACACTGTTGTTGCGGTTGTTGCCGCGGCTATTGTTCGTGGAATTCAGCACCACCACACGGTAGGTGAGCGTGATGGTTTCATCCGTCGCATTATCCCGGTCAGTGTTGGTGAGCGTCCCGAAATCAAAGGTGACCCTGCGGCCCGCATTCACCGCTCCACCGCCCACATTGCTGATGACCGCCGCGGCAAACACTTCATCGAAGCCATCGCCATCACCGCTGGTGTCCACGACATCCGTGCTGAGCGACGTCAAGTCACTCACCACGAGATCTTCCAGGCTGACAAAAGCCAGGCCCTGATCAAGGGTGTCCACAAAGGTCACATTGCTGGAAACGCCCTCGGGAACCGTAATCACGACTTCATAATCAATGATTTCACCGATGGCGACCGGCCAGGGACTGCCCTCCGGCGAGGTGAATGCCTGGTTGGTGGCGGTGATGGTCTTGGCGAGACCCGGCTCGCGAATGGTGACGTTCGCATCATCGTCGAGTGGGCCAAAGGTGTCGATGAAATTGTCGCCATCCTCGGTGTTGGCGTAATTCAGGATGGAGGCCGTGTTCGTGAGCAGCAGCTCCGGTTCGAGATCGTCGGGGAGGGTGACGTCATACGTGATCACGGCGATGTTGCGTCCAGACGTCGCGTTGTAAGGTTCCAGCACGCCGGGCTGGGGATTTACCGGACCGGGATTTGCAAGAAGGATGCCTTGATCGAAAAGGCCAGTGCCGCCGCCGACGTTCGTGAAATTGATCGCCGCGCCCGTGCCGTCCATCGCACAAACGTTGGTCACATCCGTAAGGGCATCAACGCTGAGCGGAAGCGTGTCCTGCACCACAATGTCGAACACGCCGGTGAGCCCACTGCCGGTGTTTTCAATCACGATGGCATACGTTACAACATCGCCCGCATCCACGGCAGAAAGATCGCTGTCAATGGGATTAGCCGCCAGCCCGTCCGAGGTTACCGTACCGCTGGTGAGGCTGGGGCAGGCGCCCTGGGTGAAATCTACGCCGACCGGGTAGGGTGTCGCCGGGGAGAAGAAACCGCTGGAATTGCCGCTGTCCACAACGCCCTTGAGGATGTTGAGGACCGGCTGGGTGAGTTCAAACTGGATGATGTCGTCCTGCACCGTTGTCTCCAGGAAGGAGTTGTTCTTGGTGGAGCGAACCTGGTTGGTGAGGAAGAGACCATCTGCAAAGGGATCATCCTGCACGGTGATGGTAAAGAGAATATCGATCGTGGAGGTTGGATTGTTGTCATTGTCGTAGTCACCGATGGAAAAGGTGAGACTGTTGGCAGGGATATCTGCAGAAAGCACCGGGGTCGGCGGGGTGGCAGGATTACCGCCCACGAGGCTGTGGAACGTGTCACCCGGTCCCCACATAGCCACGCCGGTCGCGGGGGTCACGGAACCGGTGGCAACCGTGGGATCGAAGGTCCACGAGCCGGCATCGCCATTCACATTGTCTGCATCGAAATCGTCCACCTGGAGTGCGGGAAGCGGCAGGAAATCGATCAGCGCAAAGTCTTCGATGTCGCTGGTGGGGGTCGTGTACGTGAGACGGTAAGTGATGGTGTCACCCGGCGCAAATTGTGGGACACCCGGGCCGGAAAGAAGCGCGCCATTGCGGGCATAGATGACTTTGCTCAGCGTGCCGACATCCAATACAGCGCCCGCTTGGCTATCCTCGAGCGTCGGACCGCCGGCAAACAGCTGTGTGACGTTGTCGAGCACGTTCGCAGTGGCGTCGACGTCATTGCCGATGCTGTCGTTCTGGTCCAGGCTGTTATCGCCAGACGGAACGGCGCAGGAGTACTCCTCCTGGATCTGTGCCTGGTATTCAATGCGGGCGGTTGCAGCGCTTTCAGGCGCCGGATAACCACATGGATTAAGCGGGTCACCGGAAGAGCCCACGCATCCGCCAACCAGCACAGCATCCGGATGCGGTCCGGACGGGGAATCATCATCGACGACCTGCTGTGAAAGATCAAAATGCAGCGAGGTGGTACCACCACCACATACACCTCCGGATCCATAATCGGGATTATCACCGGTGTCAACGGTCAGGTTCCCGCCATCGAAGAAGGTCCCCGAGGAGGTCCCTGCCCGATCGGTGAAGGTGTAGGTGGCATCCGCATTGGCGGTATAAAGGTCAAACAGGAAGAGCTGCCCGTCGGACATGACGTCATCCATAGCCCAGGTGTCGTTCCCATTACCGCCCAGCGTGAAATAATCCGACACCTCGACCCGGTAGTTATAGGTGAGGACATCAGCCGGTGAAGCGCCTGTGGGCGAAGCATCTCCAGTGATGGTCAGATCTTTGCGGATGACCATCGCACAGGCGTCGAATGTCTGATCGTTGGTGGTGTCATCGCTCACGATGGAAATAGGATCAACGCCGTTGTAGTCCCTCCCATCAATCGGCACCCATAATCCTGCCAAGGCGACGTCATTCGTAATCGGCACACAACCACCGTTGTCTGGATCAAGGATGGATGCCTCCGTGGCGTCAAATTCCGGCACATAGAAGGAAAAGATGACCTCCACATCAGAAGCGCCGGTTCCTCCTATGACACTGCCGAACTCGAAGATGAGAGAATCGGTGGCGGGATTGAAGGGTACATCCACAGGGGGGGTGGTGATGGATGAAGCCGCGGGTGATGTGGAAACGACTGCATGGAACGCGACATTGTCCGGCAGATAATCGGTCAGGTCAAGGCTCGTGATCGTCTGCCCATCGGCAATATCGACGGTGATCGTGTAGGTCTGCAGCCAGGAGGGACCTGTAGCCGTTTCATTCTCATCGCCACTGAAGCGCTTACCGAGCGTTAACAGGGTTGGGGTAATGCTGGCCGTCGTCGTGCCGCTGAGAATGGGGGGGTCGGTGGCGGGATTGTCAAGTGGATCCACACCAAACATGAACCCACCTTCAGCCCGGATCGGTAGAGCCGTCCCCAGGTCTGCCAGATTGCTCAAGCTTGCATTGATGGTCACAACTGCCGCCGGTTGATCCGGCACGAAACTGCCAAAGGGCAGCTGTAAGACAACAACTTGCGTGTCATTGACACAGGGGGTTGTGAGGCCGGTCAGCGGATGGAGAAAGGATCCCCCACTGCAGGTGAGGGGCGAGGGAGAGGTGGGGGTCAGAGATACTCCGAGGTAGTTCGCACTGTCAAAGGAAATCCCGTCATCGACCTCTGCGCCGGCACCGTCCGCTCCAGCGAGGGGCAAGAAGACATCAATGTAAGGGCCATAACCAACATCGGTGTCTGTACCGGATGTGTTGTCAAATGTGGCCGTAAAACTGAAGGATTCACCGATGAAGACGCTCGCTGGAACGCCGAGTGATACTGAGGGGACCGGGGCAAAATTCGGTCGGGTGACCGTCTCGGACGACGAGCCCATGGCGGCCGCCACGCCTCCAGGCGTGAAGAGTGATACCGAGGTTGTCAGCATGATAAGAACGGAAAACAGCAGTGCTGGTTGGCGTGGAGCCCTGACATCCTTACGGTGCATTGTGGTCATCCATAACGCGCGTAATCACCCGTTCCTGGCAATGATTGACAGCCTGATGAAAAATGAGGACAATCGATTCATGTGAATCTACCTGATTGCTTCCTGCAGGGCAATCACCCTGTAGGCGTATTCCCTTTTGATGGAAATCTTCACCCTCCCTGACCTCTCTCGACGGTGCGGATTGGAAGCCAGATCGTGAAGGTCGTGCCGTCCTCAGGATTGCTCACCACTTCAATTTGACCGCGATGACGTTCGATGATTTCTTTCGATATGGCCAGGCCCAGCCCCGTCCCCGCCTCTCCGGAGAGCTGCCCGGATTGCCCGCGATAAAAACGCTCAAAGATATGGGGAAGGTCTTCTTCATCGATATGTGAGCCATCATTGTGGATGAGTAGACAGACGAAGCGCGTTTCCTCGGTACGGCACAATGTGCTGGATATCTGCACTGTTTTCCCGGCTCCCGAATAGACGATGGCGTTAGTAACGAGGTTCGTCAGCACCTGAACAATTTGATCACGGTTGACCTCTACCGCCGGGATAGTCTGGTTCATCTCATGTTGGAGAACAATGTCCTTATCTTTCGCCTGCGCTTGAAGCGCTTTGAAGACATCGGCAATGATGGCATCAAGAACATGCAACTCTTTATCGATCAACTGGCTTGATTGTTCCATGCGAGAAAGTGTCAGCAGATCCTCGATCAACCTCGAAAGGCGGCGAGCTTCATCCTTGAGGATGTCGAGGAACTCATCCTGTCTGCCCTGTCGGTCGGGATGGTTAAAGAGATCCAGGTAGAGCATGATATTGGTAATGGGCGTGCGCAGTTCATGCGACACATTGGATACAAATTCACTCTTCAGCCGATCCAGTTCTTGCAAGCGGTTGTTAGCCTCGGCCAGTTCGCGCGTGCGTTCTTCCACGCGCTCCTCTAGGATTGCCGCATGCTGCTGTACGCGTTCATTCAGCGATGCCTGATGTAGCGCCACCGAGAGCACATTGGCGACTTCTTGGGCAATTTCGACATTTTCCGCTGAAAGCTCACCTGTATCACGCGAGCCAAGATGGAGAACACCAAACAGTCCACCCTGGGCAACCAACGGGATGTTGCTGTAGGACCGAATCCCCTCAGCCAGCAGTTGTCGAACCGTTTCGTTCGGTTCCTTAATCGAAGTGAGGTCAGAAAAGACCTGCACGCCACTTTGCTGGATCTTTTCTAAAGAACCTGGCTCTTGAAGGCGGACGGCCTTCCCCACGGAGAGTTCTGTCTCCCCTTCCACATCAACGGCGACAACACGGGTCTCCATCTTGTCTTCATCGATCAGCGTGATGCTGGCGCGATCACAAACACCCACTCTTCGGAGATGGCGGACAGCCGCCGCAGCCACATCTTCTGCCGAATGCGCTTCCAAAATCGCCTGATCGACCTGCCGCAGGAGTTGTAACCGGTCTGCATATTGCTGAAGCGACATGGTCGCTTTCACGCGCTCCGTGATATCACGGACGATGGCTTGCACATAGACAATCTTGTCGATTTCAATAGGACTGAGGCTGACCTCGGCGTCGAACAAGGATCCATCTTTGCGCTGATGTTTCCAGTAGAAGAACTGCGGCTCCCCGCGGATCGCCGCTTGAAGGTGCTCCTCTGCTGCAACTGCGCTGTCGCTGCCATCCGGTTGGACCGCTGGCGAGAAGTCAATCACGGCCCAGCCAAGCATCTCATCGCGCGCCGCTCCAAACATGTCTGCAGCGAAGGGATTGCACTCCCTCACGCGCCCATCCAGCATGAGCAGGATGGCATCTTTCGCCCCTCTGAAGAGCGAGCGGTAGCGGATTTCAGATTCCTCCAGGGCGCGTTCAGCCAGTTTCTGCTCCGTGGTCTCCAGGGTGACCTCAATCCCTCCGATAATGTTCTCGTCCTCGTCGCACACAGGATAGCCTCGGATAAACCACGTCCTTCCATCCGGGGTTGCTCGTTCCCGCTCAACCATGTTGCCCGAGCGTATTGCCGCCTCCACCGGGCAGTCCTCACAGGGGGTATCCCTGCCCGCCCAGATTTCGTAGCATTTTTTCCCGATAAGCTCCTCGCGAAGAAACGGTGTGGAGGAGACAGCAGCTTCATTCGCCCAGAGAATCTCTAGCTCCGGATTGGAATAAATCACGTGCTCAACCAGGCTGTCGAGGATGACTTCCTTCTCGTGGTCCGCACGCCGAAGGATTTCACCCACACGCTGGATATCGGTGATGTTGCGGATGATGGCGATGGCTTCCTCTTCACCACTCGGGACCATTCGGACTTCAAATCGCTGCCCGTCTTCTTCTGGCGAGAACTCAAAGATAGAGGGCTTGAATGTCCGGAGTACGGTCTCAATGGTAAGGAGGAAGGTGTCCCCGATCGGGGGCGGAAAAACGTCCTTGATCATTTCGTTCTGAATTTGATCCACGCGCAGCTGAAAATCCGATTCGGAAGCACCGCGATAGTCGACAACATATCCATCAAGCCGGAGACGGATGATGTGGTCCGGAAGGGTGTTCAGCAGGGTGAGGGTTCGGTCGTGGTTTTGCCGCAGTTCACGATCGGCTTGCGCAAGCTGTGCAAGTTCACGTTGCTGCAGAAGATAGAGCAAGAGCGTTGTGCCAGCCACAAAGATGAGGTCTTTCCAACGTTGAAGACGCGTAACCAGCGCGGGGTCGGAAACAGCCAGCTCAAGCAGCCGACCGGAAAAGAGGATCCACAGGATCGACGCAAGGAAATAGATCGCTGCGATGCGGAAAGCGGTTTGTTTGCTGCGGTCAAGCATGGAATCCCCCAGGCGTTTGAAGCCCTTGCGAAAACGATTTCCAAGCCAACTTCCAACAACTATAGCATAACTTCACGGCCCGCGAGGACGTCAAGTTGTTCAGATAAATGCCCCTCATTTGCAGGATCACCTCTCAGTATTCGGGATGTTTTCATATATGCTTCTTACATTGCTTTTATCGAACGGTTGATATAATCGAAACGACTATTGGAAAACAAGGAAGGCCCTTCTATGATGCGATTTGATCGCTTTACCGAGCGCGCACAGGATGCCGCGCAGCGAGCGGCGGAGATCATCCAGCGCTACGGGCACAATCAGATTGACACGGAACATATTCTGCTTGCCCTCATCGAACAACCGCAGGGCGTCATCACACAAATTCTAGAAAAAATGAACATCGATATCGATGCCCTCACCGATCGCATCGACCAGCAGCTGCGCAGCAGCCCCAAGGCGAATATCTACGGTGGTGGCGCCGGGCAGATTTTCATCACACCACGTGTTAAGCGTGTCGTGGACATGGCCAACGAAGAAGCGAACCGGCTCGAGGATGAGTACATCTCCACAGAACATCTATTCCTTGCCATCCTCTCGGAACGCAACACGGCCATTGCCCGGCTCTTGCAGAACGAAGGCATCACCAAAGACCGCGTCTTCAATACAATTAAGGATATTCGCGGTGGACAGCGTGTGACAGACCGCAAAGCGGAAACACGCTATCGCACGCTTGAGAAATACTCCCGGGATCTGACGACTCTGGCCAAGAGCGGCAAACTGGATCCCGTCATCGGCAGAGATGACGAAATCCTGCGGGTTATCCAGATCCTTTCCCGCCGGTCCAAAAACAATCCTGTGCTGATTGGCGAAGCCGGCGTGGGGAAAACGGCCATCGTAGAAGGACTTGCGCAGAAGATTGCTGCCAATGACGTGCCCGAAATCCTCGCCGGCAAGCGCGTGGTTTCGCTGGACCTGGGCGCCATGATTGCGGGCTCCCGCTTCCGGGGTGAATTTGAAGAACGCCTGAAGGCCTCCATTGAAGAAATTCAGCGTGCCGAGGGCGAAATTATCCTCATGATCGATGAGCTGCACACCGTCGTGGGCGCGGGTGCCGCACAGGGCGCCATGGACGCCTCCAACATGCTCAAACCCGCCTTGGCGCGGGGTGAACTGCAGTGTATCGGCGCGACCACGCTCGACGAATACCACAAGCATATTGAGAAAGATGCTGCGCTTGAACGCCGCTTCGCGCCGGTCTACGTCGATGAACCCACCGTGGAAGAGACCATCCTCATGTTGAAAGGGTTACGCGACCGCTATGAGGCTCATCATAAAGTGCGCTTCGCTGATGAAGCCCTGGTGCAAGCCGCCCGCCTTTCCCACCGCTATGTGACAGATCGCCATCTCCCTGACAAGGCAATCGACCTGATTGATGAAGCCGCCGCCAAGTTACGTGTCGCACTCTACTCCTTGCCGAACGAGCTTAAGCAGATGAAAGCCGAGATTGACCGCCTCATGGCTGAAGAAGAACAGGCGGGTGTCGAACGAGATTATGAACGTGCCGCTGAGAAAAAATCGGAACGTTTACGCATTGAGAAAGAGTTCCGCAGCAAACGCGATACCTGGGAGGAAGACCATCAACTTGACGAGCTCGTTGATGAAAGCGACATCGCCGAGGTTGTTGCCCAATGGACGGGTATTCCGGTCAGTCAGGTGATGGAGAGTGAGGCAGAGCGTCTGCTCCACATGGAAGAACGCCTGCAAGAGCGCATTGTCGGGCAGAATGAAGCCATCTCTGCCCTTGCAGATGCTATCCGGCGTGCACGCGCCGGGCTGAAAGATCCGAAACGCCCCATCGGCTCCTTTATCTTCCTCGGCTCGTCCGGCGTCGGAAAAACCGAGATGGCCAAGGCCCTGGCTGAATTTATGTTCGATGATGAAGACGCACTCGTACGCATCGACATGAGCGAGTACCGCGAACAGCACACTGTCTCGCGACTGTTTGGCGCTCCTCCGGGATATGTCGGTTACGAAGAAGGCGGCCAGCTCTCGGAAGCCGTGCGCCGCCGACCCTACCGTGTTGTCCTGTTTGATGAAATCGAGAAAGCCCATCCGGAAGTCTGGAATGCGTTGCTGCAGATCCTTGACGACGGTCGCCTCACAGATGGACAGGGACGCCTCGTCGACTTCCGCAACACCGTACTCATCATGACATCCAACCTGGGGACCGAATTCGTCACTCGTTCCGGTTCGCTCGGTTTCCAGCGTTTTGGTGAAGGCGAAAAGGCTGAGCGGGACCGAAAGAATGCGGAGAAAATTGACAAGGCCTTGAAGGACACTTTCCGCCCCGAGTTCTTAAACCGCATCGACGAAATCATCATCTTCTCCCCACTGTCGAAAGCGGACATGGAGGAGATTGTCGATCTTCAAATGAAACAGGTTCAGGAGCGTCTTTCAGAGCATGGCCTCACCGTGGAGCTCACCCCGAATGCTCGCGGCTGGCTCGCATCGGAAGGATATGATACGGCCTTTGGCGCGAGACCCCTCCGACGCGCACTTCAGAAATTCGTGGAGAGTCCGCTGTCCATTCAAATCCTTCAGGGAGAGTATGAGCCAGATAGCATGATCCTGGTGGATCATAATGAGGAAGAGGGGATTACCTTCCACGAAAAATGAGAGGGCTACAGCGTTGAGTAAAACACCGACCTTTCAGGTCGGTGTTTTGGTCATGAGGGTATTTGAATGGGTCGGTGCTTTTCGGACTCGGCGTTGCGTAGCACCTCGGCCGCACTCTCAAGGTTGGTCTCTGAAACACCCCCCAACATCAGGGCTAGTTCTGGAATGCGCGCCGTCCCTTGCAGTTCACGCGCTGCCGTTACGGTGCGGCCATGATCAATCCGTTTCTCAACCTTGAAATGCTGATCGCCGTACGCCGCCAGCTGCGGGAGATGTGTGATACATAGCACCTGATGCCCTTCTGATAATGTCCATAGCTTCCGTCCCACGATCGCACCGACCCGTCCACCGATGCCCTGATCAATCTCATCAAAAATGAGACTGGGTGTCGGATCGACAGCGGCGAGGACGCCTTTCAGTCCCAGCATCAAGCGCGACGTCTCACCGCCTGAAGCAATTTTCGCCAGTGGCTTCAAACCCTCACCAGGGTTGGGTTCAACCATGAATTCGACCTGGTCCAGTCCATTGGCGTGGATGGCTACACGACGACCACCGACCAGCACACCGCCCGGGTCGTCACGCATGTTCATGGCCACATCGAAGCGCGCTGCTTGCATACGCAGGTCCCCGAGTTCCTGCTCAATCCCTGTCGCCAACCTCTCTCCGGCAGCCTCCCTCTCACGGCTCAGCGCAGCACCACGCTCGCGAATGGCATCAAGCAGACCTTGCTCTTCCTTCTCAAGTTGTTTCTTGCGTTCCTCGGAGTGGGTGATACTGTCGAGCTCCTCGCGCGCCCTTCCTGCGTAGGCAAGGATGGCCTGGATCCCGTCACCGTATTTACGCTCAAGATCGTGAATGAGGGCAAGCCGCTCCTCTACTTCTTCAAGTCGCTGCGGGTCAAACGCAATGCCATCCAGATAAGTTCGAATACGCCGGCCCAGGTCTTTGGTCTGCTCAACAAGTGCCTCGACATCGGCGGTGACCTCCACCATCGACTCGTCGAGAGCCGACAGTTTCTGCATCGCTGCCTGGGCAACTCCAAGTTGATCCTGAGCTGTTTTTTCTTGCAGATCCCCTTGCGTCAGCGCGGCCAGGATTCGTTCCGAATGCAAAGCCAGGTCTTCCGCATTCGCTAAGCGGCTTCGCTCCTCGAGGAGCGCTTCCATGTCACCCTCAGAGAGTTGTGCGGCCTCGATCTCTTCCAATTGAAAGCTGAGTAAATCAACCCTGCGCGCAGCATCCCGCTCACGTTGGCGGAGCTGCTCGAGTTCGGAGCGTACCCTGTTGAGTTTGTGGTAGAGGCTTTGGAAGTCCTCCAGCTGGGCTTCCACCGCAGCAAATCGATCCAGCAGGTTGATGTGCTCCCGCACACGCAGGAGACTGAGATGCTCGGACTGACCATGGACATCCACCAGATGCTCGCCAATCGCCCGCAGCACACTGAGATTAACCACGCGACCGTTGACCCGGCAGATATTTCGGTTCTCGAGCCGGATCTCACGGCCCAGCATGACGGTGTCATCCGAATCGCGTAAACCTTCAGCCTCGAGGATCGCCAGGACGTCCTCTCGCACCGCCTCATCGAGCAGGAACAAACCTTCCAGAAGTGCCTGCTCCGCACCTGTCCGCACCATCGACATGTCGGCCCTCGCACCGAGCAGCATCTCCACGGCGTCAACAATGATCGACTTCCCTGCACCTGTTTCCCCGGTGAACACGATAAACCCCGGACCCAGCTGGAGGGTAAGGTAATCGATGATGGCAAAATTCCGAACAGTCAGTTCCTTTAACATGTCTTCCTAAAAACGAATCCCTTTCATACGGGAAAACGTAGCTATCACCATGAGCGCACCGTGAATCGACGGCCAGAGCAGAGAGGGGAGCAATCCTGCGAGGTTCGCAGGGTTGGACAGCAACAGCGGAAGAATGGGAAGGTATTGCCAAAGCTGAATGACCAGGACACCGACGATGATGCCGCCTGCTGCGATCCATGGCATCATGCGGCTTCGTCTGGGGCGAGTCACGCGTTGAGCAGCATCGGCGATCACCCCTCCGATCACCGGCGCGATAAATAAACCCCAAAGATTGAAAAAGCCCAGCAGCAAAGAACCAATGCCGCCCCCCACCACTCCGACCAGGGCAACCAGGACAAAATCCAGAGGATTGGCGGTTTCAAACTGCTGTTGCTGCTGCCGTACACATTGCCTACAGCGGTACCCCACTGGCGTAAGCACAGCACATTCGCTACAAATGGGTTTCCCGCAGCGATTACAACGCAGACCTGTCTCCCGGTCTGGATGATTGGCGCAGGTCAACGGAGCATCACTCATCACTGCTCTCCCTTGGTGGCATGGATATTCATATGTGAGGTCAGCATACGGTAGAAGTAATCCTGCCCGCGCATGCGAATGAACGTCACCGCATGCTCACTCGTCCGCACATGAACGTGGTCGCCATCTTCCATCGGCACCGGCATCTTTCCATCAACACAGACGGAAGCCAAATGATCCGTATGAACCCGGATGCATATTCTCGAATGGGACTCAAGCACGATGGCCCGGTCAATGGAGAGGTGCGGCGCAACGGGCACAAGCAGAATATTGCGAGAAGTCGGCGGGAGGATAGGACCTCCTGCTGCGAGGGCGTACGCGGTTGAACCGGTGGCCGTGGACACAATGAGACCATCCGCCATGTACCGGGTGAGATGTTGACCATCGATTTCCGTACGCAGCTCGACAGGTCGCACCTGCTCGCCGCGTCCCACGACGCATTCATTGACCACCAGCCAGGTTCCCCGTGTCTCCCCGTCTGACACATGTTCCGCCTCCAGCATCATGCGGGGTTCGATCCTGTACTGGCCTGCCAGCAGCATCTCTATGGCCGATTCCCATTCGTCAGCTGGCGCCTCGGTGAGAAATCCGATACGTCCAAGGTTGATTCCAAGCATGGGAATGTCAGCAGGTCCGCTTTGATGACCTGCCCGCAGCATGGTGCCATCACCGCCAAGTGTGATGAGCACCTGCGGCCAGGCATGGTGCATGAGTCGCGCATACTCATCTGTATGCAGCGGCGCGCTGGTAACATCGATGGACCGTTCGCGCAGGTATGCCGCGATCGTCTTTGCGAGGGAAGCGGCATGCGGCATGGCAGGGTGAAAAGCCAGCAGGATCCGCTCAAGTGAGGTCGAGGCGTTTGTCATCACGGGTAATTATAGCGGAGATGCTTGCGGGCGGGCAGATGCCCTACGCTAGTCATCCTCCGAAAGCGATGAAAGGTCCGCACCATGCTCCCGCAGAGCCTGTTTCAAATCATGAAACTGGGCACTGGTTGTGAGATCGCCGCGTGTGCGTTTGGTCACGCCACGCACCATGTCCGTGATCCTGCGCAGGCTGCCGGTGATAGCATCGGGATAATCCACGGTCACGAGCAAACTGTAGATGTCATCCATCGCTTCCAAGAGCCGCTCTGCATCTTTGGAATAGCCATCCCTCAACATGTCCAGCACATGCCTCCGCAGTTCCCCTGCCGCTTCACCCAGCCCTCCCAGGTAGGGCGCATAATCCAGGCCAAGATCTCCTGGGGTCGGCAGAGGATCGCCGCTGATGAGAGCCTGTGTGATCGTGGCTTCGGCATATTCCTTGAGCGCGTCGCGCGTGTATCCGGCGTGAAATAGATCGGGATATGTCGCAAGCTCCGTTTTGAGCGTTTTCACGATTGCGTTTGCGTTGCCAAGATGCTCGGTGGCAAGCGCGCGCTCATCACGGTGGATAGCGCGTATGGCAAGCGAACACTGACGAATGAGCGTACGTGATCGCTCAAGCGCCATTTCACGAGCCGCGTTCTTCTTCTCGAAATAGGCGAGGGCATCCTCGCCAATCTGATCCAGTTTGCTCAACATGGCTAATCCTCGGGTTGATCGGATTCGGGCGCTACATTAGGCGCATCCGGGTTGGGTCGAAATAACTGTTCCGCCAGCGATGGTTTTTCCGGGAGCTTGATCTCACCAAAGTGGGCTTCATAACGCTCCAGGTTTCCTTTTAATGCACGCAGGAACAACTTGGCATTGACCGGGCTCATGATCACACGCTGCTTGACGGAGGCTCGTCGTATCTGCGGCATGATCTGCGCAAAGTCCATCACAATTTCAGAATGCGAATGGGTGATCAAAGCAAGGTTGGAGTAGGTGGGTTCCAAATGCTGGGGGATTCGTACCGGCATGGGACCAGGCGCCGGCGACCGTTTGGGTTTTGCAGGCATCTCTGCTCTCCTGGGATGTGGGATTTCCTGCCGGATGCGCTCGGCATCCGGCAGGCATCGCCGATAGGTTAGAAGGGGATGTCGTCTTCGGTTTGTGTGCCTGACGTCGAATAGCCGTCATCTTGGGCACCACCGCTATCACCGCCGCGGCTCAGGAAGCGAACCGTTTGTGCGGTAATTTCAAAGGACGATCCAGTGCTCCCATCCTGCCGCTGGAAAGTGCGGGGGTTACCATTGTCATCAGGGTTGAGCCGCCCCTCGACCAGCACCTGACGGCCGCGGGATAGATACTGGTTGCAGGACTCTGCCTGTTTGCCCCAGACAGACACGCGGAACCAGATGGTCTCTTCGCGCTGTTCGCCGCTGCGATCGGAATAGCGTCGCGTCGATGCAATCGAAAAGTTGGTGACCGCCTGTCCGCTAGGGGTATAGCGCATCTCGGGATCACGACCAAGGTTGCCAACAACAATAATTTTGTGATACATGGGAAAACCTTTCTGGTGGGGAGCAAATTTCCTGTTCAGGCCCGGGTGGCCGTTTACGTTTCAGTTACCCACCGCTTCTAGAACAATTGTACTACTTTTTTTCGCAATGTCAACAATCGACCTTCCGTCCCGCTCCTGCCGCTGACTGTTTCAATGAACTAATCCATGCCCTCATGTCTGCAACATGGGAGCCTTCCCAATACACCTTTCCGCATCGATTGCAGCGGAAGAAGTGCTCGTAAGCCTCCTTGGTTCCAGGAAGCAGGTCAGCGATGACGGCATTCCTCTCCACGGGGAGGATGAGCCCGTTGCACACCGTGCAGCGCTTGAATGGCTGGAACTGGTCCCAGAGGTCATACCGGTTCAGGACTTCTACGATCTGCGCATCTGGATTGTCCCCCCGGACACAATAGCCATGCTCGACCTCTGCACGCTTCAACAGCCCGCGGTCGCGCGTCAACAGGATGCGCCCTTCGCGGGTAGACCAGCCAGCCAGCTGGGCGTCATCGGCGTGATTGGAATAGCGCACATCAAAACCCAGCATCCGCAGCCGTTCAGCCAGCCTGCCAAGATGAACATCGAGCACGAAGCGAATAATAGCAGGAGCTTCCGGTTTGACTTTCGATAGCGTATCCACCGAAATCTGATGAAATCGTGGATACACACTCACACGCTCACCATCCTGCAGCTGCTTGGAGAAACCAGCTGAAACCCCATTCACCAGGATGAGTTCAACTTCCGGATGGGGTACCCCCAGGGCCTCAATCGCGTCCTTTACCGCAGGGTGTCCATTGAACTCATACGTTAACGAGTTGCCCTGCTGCCGTTCTTGAAGAAAGTCGTTCAGGTCGGCATAAAACCGGAATGTGACCGAATGCAATCCTCGCTCCATCAACGTCCCGCTCCATCATACCCGATATCCATGAACAAGAAAAAAACACCGCCCTTGTTCATGGGACGGTGTTTCGTTCAAGTTGAACTGATCTGGCGTTACTTGTGCAGCAGTTCGATTTCGAGGCCTTCGAAATCCTCAATACTGTGATGCACAGGGCAGTGACTGGCCGCGCGCAGGATGGCATCCTCGCGTCCTTCGCAGCAGTCATTTGGGAGGTTCAGTTTGAGTTTGAAATTGGTCAGCCGGGTGGGATTGGAAACCTTGTCAAAGGAAGCGTCCACGGATAGATTGGAGCAATCCAGCCCTGCTCTGTTGCAGTAGGATGCTGCAAAGGCAGCCACACAGGAACTCAGTGCTGCGACGAAATATTCCGGTGGCGTGGGACCGCGGTTCTTGCCGCCCATGCTTTCGGGAACGTCGATGGTGATGGTATGGCTGCCCAGCTTTGTTTCAAACGCCATGTCACCTTTGTACTCAGTCTTGATCGTAGCCATTGTATCTACTCCTCATGAGGTATTTGGGTTGGTCCGTTGATAGCGTAGGTGATGTTCCGCAACCCATCACATATGTGAAACTTGTAACGATCTCACCGCAAAAAAATATTCACCATCCCGTCGACAACATCCGCAATCAAAGCTACCCACTCATCCCGATCTCCTACCTGGAAACCATTCTCCGGCACTTGAATACCAACGAGACTCACCTTGCATCCCAACTCCCTTGTCAAGAATTCACTCACCACATGCAGCGGCAGCGTGTGGGTTGAGGAGGACAACCCTACCGTTTCGCGCCAATCCAGCCATCGGATGACACCCTCCCGTTCTCCAAGGTCGGCGGCATCGATGAACACAACGAGATCGGGCGCGAAGTTGCGCAGGACTCCCGTCATGTTTTCCGGCGCTGTTCCTGCGTCAAGGACGAGCATATCCCCTCGCTCCGCAAATGCGGAGGCAAGCGCCCGTGCGATATGCACACCGATGCAGTCATCGCTGCGGAGGGCATTGCCCACACCGACCAGCGCGACCCTTGCTTCGCCGGACGGCTTTCCCAGTGCACTAAGCGCCTGACTGAGATCGCTGCGCCACGACCGTCGAGATGTCATCAGCCTGACCATAGTAATGTTCGAAGGGCTTGCTCTCCAGGGCTGCCAATTCCCACTCCTGATTGGCGAGGTTAATGGCGCCTTGCTTGCAGCTGGAGACGCACTGACCACAGAACAGACATTGATCGACGTGGTAGTGCATCACGAATTTCTTTTCTTTGCGATCCAGGACAAAGAATTCCAGTGCACCGGATGGGCAATCCCTCGCGCACAACCCGCAGCCCACACATTTGTCTTGATCCCATTCCAGCATGCCGCGCACACCATCTGGCATCTCGCGTCGCTCGGTTGGATACTGCTGTGTGATCGGTCGTTGTACAAACGAGGATACGATGTCCTCTAACATCGTCATGAGTTTCATAGGAGTAATCCTTCCCAGACAATGGTGAAGACCCACTGCACGAGAACAAGCATCGACACATACCGCCACCACAAACCAACGGTCTGTTCAATCCGCAACCGTGTCACCAACGTCTCAATACCTGCCAGCAGCAAAAGCAGCAGCAGTGTCTTTATCAGGAACATCCACCAGGTCGAAACCCCGCCAAGGTACAGCACCGCGATGAGGCCGAGGCCGACAACCAACTCCGCGTCTTTCGCGAGATGGAAAAGCGCCAGCCCCCTCCCGCTGTACTCGGTGAGCGCGCCGGCAACGATTTCCGTTTGCGCCTCGGGAGCGTCAAAGGGAGGCATTTCCAATTTCCCGAGTAATCCGATTAATGCCACCACAAAACCGATCGGCTGAGTCAGGATGAACCAGCGGCCTTCGGAGTAGGCTGTTATTTCGGCTATGTTCCAGGACTGCGCAACAAGAGCGGGGCCCAGCATCGCCATCATGAACGGCGCTTCATAGGAAAAGAATTGCGTCAGGGCGCGCGTGGCTCCCACCAACGAGAAGCGGCCAAGCGTGTTGGATCCAGCCAGCCCCAGGCAGAGCGTGGGGAGACCTACCAGATACAGTGTCACGACCAGATCCCCGGCATAGCTGACGGCAGGGGGAGCGCCAAACAGGGGAACGCTCAGGGAAGATGTCAACACACCTGCGAGCGCGACAATGGGCAGCGCGTAGAACAAGCCTGCCACGACCTGCTCCGGGAGCACCTCTTCCTTCGCGAGCAGCTTGACGAAATCCGCCGTCGGCTGGAACCAGCGCGGGCCAATGCGGTTCTGCAACCGGGCTACCATCTTACGGTTGGCCCACTCATAGGCAAGCGCTGCGATGATCAAGACGAGCCCGCCCGGGAAGATGAACAGCGTAAACACTTCTCGAAGTCCATTCATCGATAAGTCTCAATCCCGTATCGCCGCAGGTCTTCCCATGACCAGGCGCGGTCTGCGCCGTCCTGTGAATGGAGTCGGATCATACGGTCATTGCAGGAAAAACATGGATCAATGCCCACCAGGATCATGGGAACGTCAGCGAGCTGATGTCCCACCACCGTGGTGAGGACGGATCCCCAGTTGCAGAGGGTGGGAGTGCGCACCTTCACACGATCCGCACCGTCTTTGCCCGTGCTGCGGATATAGTAAAAGAGCTCACCGCGCGGGGCCTCCACCCGGCTCACCGTCTCGCCCGCCTTCACCTTGCGCGGCATGCGCACCGTCAGCTCTCCCTCGGGAAGGTTGTTGACAATATCGCGGATGATGCGGAAGCTCTCGAACAGCTCTTTGATGCGCACCACGAATCGGGCCAGCAGGTCTCCCTCCGTCTCGACGATCAGCTCGACGGGGAAGGTATCATAGGCTGCGTAGGGTGACTGAATGCGGATATCACGCGGCACACCCGAAGCGCGCGCCGTGGGGCCGACAGCTCCCAGTATCTCCGCTTCTTCTTCGGACATCACACCGATGCCACGGGTACGACGCAGAAAGGCTTCATCCTTCGTGACAACATCCAGGTAGTGTTTGTTTCGCTCTTCAAGGAAATCAACGCCTTCAAGGATGGCGGTCCTCAACTCGGGTGACACATCAAATTTCACGCCACCCAGCAGGTTCACCGAATAGTTCACCCGGTTGCCGGACAACCCTTCAAGGAGGTCCATCACGGTCTCCCGGTCGCGCCAGGTGTACATAAACAGCGTGTCAAAACCCGCTTCGTGAGCGCCAACCCCGAGCCACAGCATATGGCTGTGAATGCGCTCAAGCTCAGCGGCCAGCGCGCGGATGGCTTTTGCACGGGGAGAAACCTCCACACCAGCCAGTTTCTCCACACCCTGGCAGTAGGCAACAGCATGAATGTGTGAGCAAATCCCGCATACGCGCTCTAGGATGTACTGGCTCTGAACCCAGGTGCGTTCCTCGGTGGCCTTTTCAATACCGCGGTGGGCATACCCGAGTCGGGCGGTGGCGGTCTGCACGACCTCCCCGTCCACAGAGAATTCGAAATGGCCCGGCTCTTTCAAAGCCGGATGCTGTGGTCCGATGGGGATGATGAAGCGTTCGTTCTGGTCCTGGCTTGTCATGGTTTCCATTACCGCTTCCCATCCTCAAGTTGTGCCGCATCGAAATCTTTCCGCAGTGGATACACTCCTTCAGGCCAATCATCCGGAAGGAAGAGTCTGTCCGGAACTGGCGTACCTTCCACAGTGATGCCATACATCTCACTGAGTTCACGTTCGAAGAAACTCGCTGAAGGAATAGGGCCACATACGGAAGCGATGACCGGTTCATCACGACCAACCTCCACCCGCAAACCCAGCACAGCCGCATCCCGGCAGAAATGGTAAAGACACTCCATACGGTCCGCTTCGGGACCATGATCGAGACCGGTGATGGAGGCCAAATATCCCCAACGCGCATCGATCAGCGCTTCCACGGCGGGGAGCAAATCTTCTCGATCGATAATCACATCGAGCCGGCCTGCCTCTGGTTCGGCCGTCTCCACGGCCCACGCTTCCAGCACCGCTGCCGCTTTTTGGAGCAGTTCGTCGTTTGTCATATCACTGCTCCGTTCTCAACCGCCACGTCCTGTGGAGCCGTGGGCTCTTTCAGTTCTTTTAGCAGTTTGACGACACCATCAATGATAGCTTCTGGACGCGGTGGGCAGCCGGGGATGTAGGCATCCACAGGAATAACCTTGTCGATACCACCAAGACAGTTGTAGCAACCGTTGAACACGCCTCCCGAAAGTGCACATGCGCCCACGGCAATCACGAATTTTGGCTCGGGCATTTGTTCATACAGCCGGATTAAGCGTTCGCGCGATTGTCGCGTTACCGCGCCGGTGCAGATCAGGATGTCGGCATGCCTTGGGCTTCCCTGCATCTTGATCCCGAAACGCTCGAGGTCATAGCGCGGGGCTGTTGCAGCGAGAAGTTCAATATCGCAGCCGTTGCAGGAGCCGGTGTTGTAATGAATCGCCCAGGGCGAATTAATTCTCGCCCAGGTCTTCAGTCCCTCTGCGGCTTTTTGCAAGGGATTGGTCATGATGCATTCCCTTCCGTTTTCATCGCTATTCCTACCAACGCACATCAGCCCAGAATGAGTGTGATTAACGCCAAAATCAACCCGCCCAGATACACAATCGTTGTGCCATTTAATGCCCCCGTAGCAACGACGAGGACACCGAGGTGAAGGATGGCAAAGAACAATGCGACAATAAAGAACGGTCGATAACCCGGCGCAGCCGACGTTGTCGGGGGGGCTTCCCCGCCTGCATAGGTGCTGTGCTTCATCACAGAATCCTTGCTGGAAGCCCCTGCCAACCAGCGGCCAAACAGGGCAATCGACCCGGCCAGTCCGAGGTAGATCAGGAATGCAATGGGGGGCATGCGTAATATCGTCTGCATCTTCACTTCACTCTACGAGTCTAATCCCACATCCAGCGGATGCGGAGAACAATTGTCATACTTAAAAACCGAACATCCTCGTCAGTGCATCGGCTGCCGGGCCAATCAACCAGTTCATCACACCCGGCCAGATGCCGATGGCGATGACCGCCAGGGACATCAACGCCAGCGGCACGATCATCACGTCGACGACGCGTTCGCCCTTCATCACGGTTTCCACCATCTTCTGCTGATACATTTTGTTAATGAGCGGCACATAGTACCCGAGCGAAACCACGCTATTGACTGCGGCAAAGAGGATGAGGCCTTTGATCCACACATTTCCTGTTTCAAATCCTGCCAGGAAAATCTGCCATTTGGACATGAAGCCCGCCAACGGCGGAAGACCGCCCAGCGCGAGCAATGCGACGGAGAGCGCAAGCGCGGGCAGTGGATAACGATGTGCTGCACCCTGCAGATCGTCGATCAGAAGCGGCGCATGGTCGTCCCGCGCAAGGTGCACTGCATACAGCAGAGATCCAGCTGCGAGGAAGGCAAGTCCCTTCATCAAACCATGGTTGAAGACGTGGAACGCTGCGCCGCGAGCGCCGGCGATCTCACCGGCATAGACAGCAATACCCAGCCCGATAAGGATGTAGCCCATGTGGCTTAGGCTGGAAAAGGCAAGCATGCGCTTAACCTGCTTCTGGCGCAGCGCCATCAAATTTCCAAGGAGCATGTTCACCGCGCCGAATACCATCAGCAGGATGCCCCAGCTGGCGCTTGTACCCGTGAGCGCCGCGAGCGCACGCAGCATGGCTACGAGACCCGCCTCAATCACCACACCCGACAGCATGGCGCTAATCCCGCTTGGTGCCTGAGAGTGTGCATCAGGCAGCCAGGTGTGCATCGGCACAAGTGCCGCTTTGACGCCGAAACCAATCAAAAACAGCGCTCCTGCCACCAGCAAATCCGGCGAGGAGACTGCCCGGCTGGCAATAACGGCCAGATCCATCGATCCGGTCACACCCAACACGAGCGCAATGCCAAGCAGCACCATGGCCGAGCCAGTTGAACTCTGCACGAGGTATTTCACCCCGGCTTCAAGTGCCAGCGGCTCATTCTTATGGAACGTCACCAGCATGTACGAGGAAATCGCCATCGCTTCAAACCAGATCCACAAATTGAAGAGATCTGCGGTCGAAGCCAGGCCGATAATCGCACCGGTCATGGCAACCAGGGCCGCATAGAACTTTTCCTGGCCATCCTCATCGCGTAGATATGGCCCTGAAAAGAGCATGACCATGATGGAAAGCATGAGAACCAGCGCACTCATCAATAAGCTCAAACCGTCTGTCCGCAGCGCGACCATGCCAATCATGTATTCTGTGACATGCGCCTCACTGCACGCGTGCACCGTCAGGAAGAAAACGTATACAGTGGCCAGCAAGGCAAATAGAGCTCCCCAGCGGGATGCGGATGCGGGGCGATCATCGCTGTACTGCCCACCCCCTTTGTGGCCCATCAAGTAGACCAGTGGAGCGGACACCAGCGGCAGGATAATCATCCAGATGGATGCAGGTACATTCAACATTAAACTCCCCATGCCAGGATCACCAGTGTCAGGATGAGACCACCCACAATACCCAGCACGTTCATACTCAGCACACCACTCTGGGTCACCGATAGCCTGTCTGCAGCCGTTCGAAAAGCGGTTACGATAGCTCGATTGGCTGCTTCAAAGCCAAAATCCACTTCCGCAGCCCGACGGAGAAAACCAAACATCTTCGTAAACGGCGCCAGCCGGGATCGTCCCAGCCAGCACAGGATGCCGAGAGCAATTACGCCCATGGCAACCCAGGTCGCATTTGCGGTGAGAATGGTCTTCACCAGCTCCCCTGTCGTTTCCACGCGCAGGTTGTGATACGGAAGACTTTCCGCCAGCATCCGTCCAAACGGACCTGCAAGCAACCAGGTGCTTAGCGTGCCTGCCGCGAGGATGGTGAGGGGAAGGCCCATAAAGAACGGGGCGTCATGCAGGTGATGCTTCGAATGCGGTTCCCCGAAGAAGACCATCCAGACCATGCGGCAGGTATACAGCGCGGTAAACCCCGCGCCGAGGAGCATCACAGCATACGCCCACATGGCGCCGCCTGCGAGACCAGCCTCCAGAATGAGCTCTTTGCTCCAGAATCCGTTCAAGATGGGGATGCCTGCGAGGGCAAACGAGCCGATGATGAACGTGTTTCGAATGAGCGGCATCTTCGATCCGAGCCCGCCCATCTCGCGCATGTCACGCGTGCCCACGGCATGGATGACCGCACCGGCGCCCAGGAAGAGCAACGCCTTGAACACGGCGTGGCTGAGCAGGTGGAACTGGCTGGCGAACACGCCGCCGACACCAACGGCATACACCATGTAACCGAGCTGGCTGATCGTGGAGTACGCGAGCACACGTTTGAGGTCATTGGCTACCAGCGCCATCAGCGCCGCGAGCGAAGCCGAAACCACACCGACCACCACCACGGCCGTCTTCCAGCCAGGGACGGATTCAAAAGCGGGGTAAAAGCGACCCAGCAGGTAGACACCTGCATTCACCATCGTGGCGGCATGAATGAGCGCGCTGATGGGCGTCGGCGCTTCCATCGCTCCCGGCAGCCAGGTATGAAAGGGCGCCTGAGCCGACTTGGCCGCCGCGGCGAAGAGAAAGCCAAATGCCATCAAGCCAAGCACATCCGGTGCGACCGAGTCAGCGCCGGCGAGAAAATCCGCAATCTGAAAACTGCCTACAGCGCTGCGCACAACCAGCGCACCCGCCAACAACCCGATGCCACCCAGCTGTGTCATAATGAGCGCCTTCATCCCCCCGGCAACCGCTTTCGGGTCATCATTATCAAAGGAAATCAGCGCATAGGAACAGAAGGCGGTTATCTCCCAGAAGAAAAACAGCAGCAACATGCTCCCGGTGAGAGCAAGCCCCACCATCGCACCAATAAAGAGCAGGATCAAGGCATAATAGCGGCTCAGCTGTTGTTCACCGCGCATGTAATCCACGGAAAATAGCACCGCCAGCGCGCCGACCACACACGCGACAGCCGACAGGAACACGCCCATGCCATCGAGCAGAAATGTGAATACGCCAAAGAAGGGACCTGCGTTTATGGCAAACACCATGTTAGAGCCAACGTGCGGCATAAGGAGCAGGGATGCTGCACCGGCCGTCAGGGCGATCAGGACGGCGATCGCATGCACGCCGTCTTGACGCTCTTCGCCCGCCCACCACACCACAAGTGCGCCAAGCCAGGGGATCAGGATTGCTGCTAACGCCAGCCAGGCTTCCATCAATCAACCCTTCAGTCCGGAAAGATCCTGGATATCCAGCGAGCCGGTGCGGTGTTTGACCTGCACGGCCAGCGCCAATGCAACCACTGCAACGACCGTATCGACCACGACGACCGTCAGCGCAAGACTCTGTGCGAGGACCAATTCACCACTGCGATTGCCGGCGGTCACGAGCGCAAGCAGCGCCGCCTTCACCAGGATCTGAAGCACAACGATCATCTTGAACAAATTTCGCACGGCGAGCAGGCCGTAGATGCCGACCCCGAACACGCCCACGACGCCAAGCACGATCACATCCAGCATGGAGAGGTTCATGCCCCGCCTTCCTTCCGGTGTGCAAAGGGTGCCGCATCAATGTTTTCACCCAGCAGCCCCAGCACAGCAACCACGCCGGAGAACATGATGGCAAGCTGCACCATCACATCCAGCGCGCGCCCCTCCCACAACATTTTCACAAACGACACCTGCTCATTGGCTGTTTCCGGCGCCTCAATCGGCAACACCAGCCATGCCAGCAGACCCAGCATGACAAGCGCAAACACGATGGCCAGAAAGGTGGGGATGGGCGCCTGTCCGCCGACCTGTGCACCTCCTGCAACGGCGATGGCGAAGACAAACAGCACGGTCACAAGCCCCGCACCAACGCTCAACTCGATCACAGCCACATGGGGTGCGCCGAGGATATAAAAGAGGACGGCGCTCAGCGCGCTGAGCACAGCCAGCCAGATCGCAGAGGCTAACAAACGCTTCGCCACAATCGCAAATAGCGCTGCGAGAACCGCGCCCAGCATAAGGGCTGCATACAACATGTTGACTCCTTTGTTACACGTCGTAATTAAGTCTTATCTTTAAGTAGTCTAGGACTCCTACAGGGATATGTTTAGTGCAATTTGTCACAGAGTGCGCTGGACAAGTATCTGCGCGCGAAACGCTCCCGATTTTCATCTTCCGAGCGCTGTAGGGGGCCGTTATTCAAGAGAACGGAGGTGCAGAAAACCCATGATCGCAAGCGGGCTTCCCTGTGGCACCATGTCCATCGGCATGTGAGGATCTTCTCCCAACCAGCCGGGGGCACAGCATGGCTCATACCGAGTCGCCACCCAAACCCAGCGAGTATACCACACTATACCTCTTGGACAATTCCCACACGCCATCATCGCCTGTCAAGAGGAAGCCTTCATCACCGATTGTTTGTTCTATTGAACACTAGAGCGTCCTGATATAGAGTGGGAGGTGGAACGATCCGCATCAGCTCAGTTGGCCACGCCGGACCAGCCTTCATACAACCCGACATCGACAGCCCGACGGACCATCGTCGGGCTGTCGTTCATCCGGGGGAAACGCATGAAGACCTTCACACGCTTCGCCTTTGTCGCTTTGATCTTCCTTCTGGCACTCCTCATCGTCGGCACGGCGGGGGCCGAGGAGTGGCCGCCCGCCTTCACCTTCACCACGCTGCTCAGCGGTACAACAGAGACCCATTTCCACAGCCTGGGCATCAGCGGTGATACGGCCCTCTATCCTGTCAACTCACAGATCCTCAGCCACTACGCACATGACGTTGGCTACGCCCAGACGCAGACGCTGCAGACCGACGCCTACATCCCGCAGTACGGCAACGCCTCCTACCAGCACTACGCCGTCATCGCCATGCGGGGGAATAGAAACGGGAGCGACCAACCATCCGAGATCTTAAGACTGGATAGATACACTGATGATGTCGAAGTCCTTGTCCCTGCCCACGACTTTGACCGCTACCTGGACATCGCTCTGGAGTTTCCCTACCTCATTTACGTGCATGACTACATGAATGAACCTACCCTGGCTTCCTTACTGCGATCAACATTGGATCTATACGACCTCCGCACCGGCGAGACATCCATCATCGCCGAAGTCGATGCTCCCTCTTATGCCGAACGACAAATTCTCACCATGACTTCGACCGACGGGCAGCACGTCGTCTATGTCAAATGTCTGGAGCGCTTCTGCTACAACAGCGAACTGTGGGCCTATGACATCGCCACTGGGGAGAACACCCTGCTGGTTGCTGCGCCAGAGTACGAGACGATTTGGTGGACGGGCGTTCAAAATGAGATTGTCGTGTACACCCAGCGCACCCTTCCATCCATGATCACCGAAATCCGGGGCATCGACCTGGCGACCGGGGAAAGATGGCTCATCGCCGATGAGCCCACCTTCCAGGGCGTGATCCAGATGGACGGCGATTACGTCGTCTGGGAGAGCTACGAACCGCCCGGCGGCTGCCCCACGGACAACTGTTCGGATATGTATTGGGAAGAGAACATATATCTGCACGACCTCGTCACTGGTCAGACCGTGCGCGTGACGAACGCGCCCGGGCGCGAGTTCTTCCCCGAAATCCAGGGCGACCGCATTGTCTACGTCTCACAAGCGGGCCAGGATGCCATCATGGAGCTGCAACTGGTGGAGTTTATCGCCCGCCCGCCTGCCTTCCCCGATGGGGCTCGTGCGGAAGCGTTCTGCGCCAGCGGCGACGGCACGCTCCTGCTGGATGAGACGCTTGTACGGGCCGACGCGCCGGTGAGCGCGGCGACCTTCACCTTCCCGGCCGTCGATCCGGATTCCGAGGTCGTGCTGTGCATCCAGAACGGCGACACGGCCGGCGAATACCGCACCCGCCAGGCGGCGGTGTGGGTCAACGGCTACGAGGTCGTCGACGGCGGCCTCTTCAATCCGCAATTCGAGGCAGGCGCCCTCTTCCTCGACTTCGCTTCTGACCATGAGAATGGTGTGGCGATCGAGGTTGGCGACGTGCCCGGTTCGCGCATTTCGGTGCAGATCCGCGAGGTCGGCGCCAACCTCCCGCCTGTTGCGGATGCCGGCCCCGATTTCGAGGCCCACGCCGGCGAGTCCGTCTCCCTCGACGGGAGCGCCAGCTACGATCCGGACGACGATCTGCCGCTGCAGTACTTCTGGATGATGCTCTCCAGCCCGGAAGGCAGCAGCGCTGTGCTCATCACACCGGGTACGGGATCACCTACCGTGACGTTCACCCCCGACATCCCCGGGGACTATACCTTCGAACTCGTCGTCAGGGATCAACGCGGCGCGGACAGCGCCCCGGACACCGTGGTGCTGCACGCCCTGAACGAAGCACCGGTCGCCGACGCCGGGCCGGACCAGGCCGTGCTTGAGCCGGTAACGATCGTTCATCTGGACGGTTCCCAGAGCTACGACCTGGATGGCGATCCCCTCATCTACCACTGGACTGTGATTGCCGTCCCGCCCGGAAGCGCCGCCGCGCTCGACGATCCCGCCTCTGCGACACCGACGTTCACAGCCGACCTGTACGGTACGTACGAGTTCGAGCTGCAGGTGATCGATCCGTGGGCCACGAGCCCACCCGACATAATCGTAGTCAGTGTCGATAACGTGGCTCCGGTCGCCAACGCTGGCCAGAATCAGGCCGTCAGCGCGGGCGATACCGTGCTACTGGACGGCAGCGGCAGCGCCGATGCCAACGGCGACCCGCTCACCTACGCCTGGTCCATCACCGCCATGCCCGAGGGCAGCGCAGCAGTACTCGCGGATCCAACCGCCGCACAGACCAGCTTCATCGCTGATGTCAGCGGCACCTACACCGTCCAGCTCATTGTGAACGACGGCCTGCTCGACAGCGAACCGTCGCAGATCGCCGTTGTTGCCACAGCGCTGGAGGAAGAGGTTATCGAAGATGTCGACGATGTCATCGTTGACATCAACGAGCTCGATCCAGATGTCTTCAAGAATGGCAATCGCCAACACGCCCTTTCCAACAAGCTAGATGCAGTGATTGCGCTTATCGAAGACGGTGAGTATGAGGAAGCCCGTAACAAGCTGGAGCACGACATCCTCGGCAAGACCGACGGCTGCGCCGTGAACGGCGAGCCGGACCGCAACGACTGGATCCAGGACTGCGAAGCGCAGGCCCCCATCTACGATGCGATTATGGACATCCTCGACATGCTCGATTCGCTCCCATAACCAACGGCAAGGGGCACGCGCAGGCGTGCCCCTGCATCCATCACGCTTCTTGCCGCCGATATGGTGCCAGCTTGATTACCATATTGTACGGCGAAGCGACCATCATCAAGCCCCTCGTTTCACCGGGTGCATCACGTACAACTGCATCCATCCCCGCATGCAGAATCGTTTGATTCGACGCATCAACTCGAAGAGGAGAATGAGATGAAAAGCAAACTGTTCTGGACCGGGGGCGTGGCCGTCCTGCTTCTGGCGGCTGTCGTCACGGGAGCGCTGGCGAGCGACACCACGATCTACTACGCGTGCGTCAACCTATCCAGCGGCACGATCAAGATGGTCGCGGAAGGAGCCACCTGTCACAACAACGAGCAGCTTATCTCATGGAACCAAGAGGGACCTCCCGGGCCACAGGGCGAAACTGGACCTGCCGGATCCCAGGGCGAGATCGGTCCCGTTGGACCTCAGGGCGTGCAGGGTGAGACGGGACCCGCCGGACCGCAGGGCGAGATCGGTCCCGTTGGACCTCAGGGCGTGCAGGGTGAGACGGGACCCGCCGGACCGCAGGGGGAGACGGGACCCGCCGGACCGCAGGGTGAACAAGGCGAACCGGGGCTCCAGGGCGAGATCGGACCTGCCGGCGCGGATGGCGTCCATTGCTGGGATCTGAACGACGATGGTGTGAACGATCCCGGGGAAGATGTCAACAGCGATGGATCCTGGGACACGCTGGATTGCCAGGGCGAGGTCGGTCCACAGGGGCCTGCAGGGGAGGACGGCATTGCAATTCTAGCCGGACAGGTTTGCCCTGAAGGCGAAGGCATCTATGGCTTTGATCTGGAAGGGAATATCCTTTGCTCGGCAAGCGGAGCCCCGAACGATCCACGTTGCGAGCAGCTCGAACCGGGCGCAAACCTCAGCAATTGCGATTTTGAAGAGGCCAATCTCTCGCACTTGGACTTGTCGAATGTCAATCTCTCTAACGCCCACTTATATAATGCCAACCTTACCGGCACCGTCCTGAGTGAAGCCATTCTCGATAACGCCGATCTTAGATATGCGAATGCATCGGAAGCCGATCTTTACAGCGCATCATTAGAAGCGGCGAACATGTGGGCTGTTGATCTGACCGCTGCTTACCTGTCAAACGCCAATCTTTCAGGTGCCGATATGAACGGCGCCACCCTTCTCGGTGCCGATCTAACTTGGTCCTATTGCGAATACACCGATCTAGCTTGGGCAGACCTATCCTTTGCCGATCTATCTAACGCGACCATGTCCCATGCCATATTGGAGGAAGCTGTCATCGTAGCCAGCAACTTAACTAACACCAACCTTGAGTCTGCCAACCTATACATGGCCCTCCTTTATAATTCGAATCTTACCGGCTCGATACTTGAATATGCGGACCTAACAGCTGCACAGCTGGGCGATGTCGACCTAACAGGTGCGAACCTGACGGGCGCTGACCTTACCTGGGCAGGACTAGATTCCATCATATGGAGCGATACGATTTGCCCCGACGGGACTAACAGCGATGATGCTGATGGCGATAGCTTCACGTGCATGAACAATCTTACGATTCCATGAGGGCTGTCGCATGATCCAGATTACAGGGGCACACTTGTGTGTGCCCCTGAGTGCATTCAGCCCTCACCACATACCTGCCCGGGCTCGCATCCAGCCAGCCATCCCGGCAAGGTTTCGCTCCCCCGACCAAACAGTGTGCCAATTGGACGGAACCTTTTCGAGGTATCCGGCGTCTCCCTCTTGTGAATGCAGACCATTTTCACGTAAAGTGAACGTTGAGGAGACGATGATGATGAAGACTAGAAGGATTCAGGTGGGTCTTGTACTCGCTCTCATGCTTATCTCGACATCCTGCTCGAGCATCGCTGGCGATGCCAACGAAACTGAAGATCAGGCTGCCGGCATGGAAAACCCTGCCGCCGTGTACTGCGAGGGGCTGGGCTACACCCTCGAGCCGGTTGAACGGGGCGGCGGCATGGATGCGGATTGCATCTTTCCGGATGGCTCACGTTGCAGCGAGTGGGATTTCCTCTCCGGACGCTGCGGGCAGCCGTACACCTACTGTGCAAGCGTCGGGGGCACGCTGACCGAAGAGGCCAACATCGGAACCTGCGTGTTCGAAGACGGTTCCTCCTGCAACGAGTACCAATTCTTCACCGGCGAATGTGCGCCTGGCGATATCCCGGGCGAGGCCGGGGAAGACGAAACACCACTCGAGGAGCAAGCGACCGAACTCAAGAGCTTCGTCGACACGCGCGACTACCTGGCGGCGTATCTCCTGGATGCATATGGGATCGGTTACAGCGACCCCTGGATCGAACTGAACCTCACACCGGAGGATGCGGGGCCCTCCACCACCATGCGCTTTGTGTCTGGCCCGCTCACCATCGTGATGACCGCCGAGGCTGCGGCACCGTATCCGCCTTTCTACACCATCACAGAGGTTGCGGACATCACCAACGGCTTCCACTGGGAAGGCACGGTGAGCTTCGAGGGCGTCATCACAGAGACAGCCGTGCTCCCGCCAGCCAGCGTCCTTAACGAGGGGCAGGCGCGCAACGCCATCTTCGACTACCTCGCAGCGACATACTCCCTGGCCGTACCAACAGGGTGGGTTGACGAGGGCTACGGTGACCCGGAAAACACCACCATGGTGAGGGTCTATACCTCCGGAAGCTGGGTCGTTGAGGTTCGTTTCGAGCCTGCAGCACCGCTGGTCCCCGAATATCAGGTGATCGTGGAGAACGTCTCCGAGGGCGTGCGCTGGGAAGGCGTCATCACCCTGCGCGGCGAGATCGGAGAAATCGCTTTCACCTCATAACACCCGGCCCGTGTACGAACATCCCATCGATCCGCGAGCACCGCCCTGGAAACGAGCAGGGCGGTGCTGGCTATCAGAGGGCGTTGTTCACGCTGACCTGCACAACCTGGATGCGCATTGCGCACTTTTCGACTACACTGCTGCTGAAGAACACCTGAGAAAGTTGATGGATTCGGCCTGAGAATAGGCTGCCTGAAGGAGGTTGGGTATGCAGTACCGGGCGTTTGGTTCCCTGGATTGGAAGGTTTCAGCCCTGGGCTTTGGCTGCATGCGTTTTCCCACCACAGACGGGAAAGCCGGGAATATCGACCAGGACCAGGTCACGGAGATGATACGGCACGCGGTCGACGCGGGCATGAACTACCTTGACACCGCCTATGTCTATCACGACCAGAAGAGTGAAGCGGCGCTGGGGAAAGCGCTACGGGATGGATATCGGGAGCGTGTACGCATCGCCACCAAATCCGCCATCTGGCTGCTTGAGAAAGGCGATGATTTTGATCGTATGCTCGATGAGCAGCTCACGCGCCTGCAAACGGATACGATCGACTTCTATCTGCTGCATGCGTTGAACCGAAAACGCTGGGACCGGGTCCACCAGCTGGATGTGCTGCGTCGCGCCGAAGCGGCCCGAGCCGACGGTCGCATCCGCCACCTCGGCTTCTCCTTCCACGACAGCCTGGATGTCTTCAAGGGCATCGTCGACGCGTATGACGCCTGGGACTTCTGTCAGATTCAGTACAACTACATGGACACCGCCTTCCAGGCGGGTACGGAGGGGCTGCGCTATGCCGCTTCAAAGGGTCTGGCGGTGGTCATCATGGAACCGCTGCGGGGCGGGAAGCTTGCCATCGATCTCCCCGCCACCAGGCCCATCTGGGACTCGGCGTCCCGCAAACGCACGCCCGTGGACTGGGCGCTGCAATGGCTCTGGAACCAGCCCGGTGTGTCGGTCGTGCTGAGCGGGATGAGCACCCTCCAGCAGGTAAAGGAAAACATCGCATCTGCACATGCGTCGGGTATTGCAACTCTCACAGCAGATGAACTGGCCATCATCGAATCTGCATCCGAAGCCCTCAAAGCCCTCAGCCCCGTCCCCTGCACGAACTGCGAGTACTGCATGCCCTGCCCGAACGGGGTGAACATCCCCCTCAACTTCGATTTCTACAACCAGGTCGCCATGTATGGCGCCATTGATCGGACGCGCTTTCAATACAAGATGTGGGTGCCCGATTCTGAAAAGGCGGGGATGTGCATTCAGTGCGATGAGTGTCTGAGTAAATGTCCACAGGACATCCCCATCAGCACATGGCTGCCGGTGGTGGCGGATGTGCTGGAGGAAAAGCAGCCTTATGTGAACTCGATCTAACCAAGATCGATCTTGCTCAACCCGGATCAACGTCATTTGAGGCTGGCATTTCGCCAACCTACCATAAAGACCAACGAACCGCCCAAGACATCTTGGGCGGTTTCTGTACCCCGGGTGCGATTCGAACGCACAACCTAAGCTTTAGGAGAGCTTCGCTCTGTCCATTTGAGCTACCGGGGCATGCGCCTGATTATAGCATGTGGACGGGTATCAGGAGATTTCGCCATTCACATCAATCAGGTGCGCCAGCACATCCTCTTCCCGCCCCTTCACTCGAACCGGCTCCAGGCGGCGCGCCTTCACACCCTGCACCCGCTTGTAGGTGGCATCGCTCACGAGGATCTGACCTGATTCGGCATTCTCCTGCAGGCGTTTGGCCACCACGACCACATCCCCGATGACGGTGTAGTCCATCACCTTATCCGAGCCGATATTACCTACCACCGCCTCACCTGAGTGAAGGCCGATCCCAAGCCCGAGTTCCTGCATCGCCTCGGCGTCAATGCGGCATAACTCGCGGAAACGTCGCTGCATCTCAACTGCTGAATCAACCGCGCGCTGTTCATCATCATCGCCTGCCACCGGCGCGCCATAGAAGGCCATCAGTCCATCACCCAGATACTTATCAAAGGTGCCATGGTAGGTAAAGATGACCTGACTGAGCTCCTGAAAGATGCGGTTGAGCGTTTTAATCACCATGGCCGGCGGCCGCTTCTCTGTGTAGCTGGAGAAAGCGCGGATATCCGCAAAGAGCACCGTCACGTGACGCAGATCCCCGCCCAACTGTAAATACCGCTCCGGATCGGTGAGGATGATGTCGGTGACATCTTCCGCCATGAAGCGGTCCAGCACCTGCCGCAGCAGGCGGTTGCGCGATTGCACCTCGTCATTGAGCATCTTGATGCGCAGCAGGGAGCGCACACGCGTGAGCAGCACCAGTGAGTTGTAGGGCTTGGTGATGAAATCGTCAGCGCCGACCTCGATGGCACGCACCTTCTCTTCCTCGCGGTCAAGCGCCGTGACAATCACAATCGGCATAAAGCGTGTTTCAGGGGAGGTTTTAAGCGCAGCGCAAAGCGTCAGCCCGTCCATGCGCGGCATCTGAACGTCGAGGAGTGCGAGGTCCGGTGGCTGCTTGCGCGCCAGCTCAAGCGCGCTTTCCCCATCCGTCGCCGTGATGACCTCACAACCAGAGGAGGTCAGGTAGGCTTTGAGCAGGTCACGGTTGAGCCAGTCATCGTCCGCGACCAGGATCTGGGGTGGGCGATGAAAGATCCCACGCAGGTCCATGCTCGAACGGGCTGCTTTCGTCATGCGTCGCACTCCCTTGTCCGTTCCACGATTATACTTCAGCCTTTGATGAAAGCATGCGGTAGAGTCTCTCACCATCATAAACTGTCTGATATTATTGGCGCATGCCGGAATCCATCGCTGCCGATCATCGCCCTGCGCCTGACGCCCGTCTCGAGGAGATGGCGCTGCTACGGCGTAACGAAGCAATCCGCAAGCACTTTGATTCGGTCGCTTTGCATTGGGATAGCCATCAAGACAACGTTCAGCTCCGGCAATTGATTTTCCGGTGGTTGAGCCGGGCTGGATTAACCTCAGACGAAACGGTTCTTGATATTGGCTGCGGCACCGGTTTATCTACCGGAGCCATCCTCTCGGCGCTCTCCCCTCAAGGCCGTATTCTCGCTGTGGATCTCTCTGCCAAGATGCTGTTGCGTGCAGCGGCCAAACATGCCGATCCGCGCTGCGCCTATCTACAGGGAACTGTACAGCGGCTTCCACTCCCCTCTGCCACTGTCGATCGCGCCCTTGCGTTCTCCGCATGGCCTCACTTCGAGAACGTCGATATCTGCCTCATGGAAATCCATCGCATTCTCAAAACCGGCGGCATGCTTCATATCTGGCACCACGATTCCCGCGACACCATTGACGAGATCCACCGTCGCATCGGCGGCATCATCGCGGAACATCGCGCTCCCCGACCCCTTGAGCTCATGAACCAATGCGTGCGGGCTGGCTATGACATCCTGGAGCTTTACGATCATGCCGATGGTTTCAGACTATCCGTCAAGAAGAGAACCTGACTCCGTATGGGGAACCAGTCGCATTCGGTACAGCGCTGGCGAACACATGTGGAGAGTTCCCCCGATTTCCGCAACCCTGTTCACCTGGCGGCAGCATCGCAGCGTGACACATACCACCATCGTCTCCCGACTCGAACGTCGACAGCGGAGCATGCAACGCAAGCCCATGGTGAAACCCTTGTTCTGCGTGCCAAGATCTGCTCAGACGCTTGACAGTACATTTTGCAGCGCCATCATGAGCAAAAAGCCGGTCATGGCGGCCAGCGCGCTGGATTGACGCTGAGCCTCACTGTCCCTGCTTTCGGGGATCATTTCGCTGAGCACGACATAGAACATCGCCCCTGCGGCAAGTCCGAATCCAAATGGCAGCAGCGGTCGGAAAGCGACCACAGCCAGATAGGCCGGCACGGCTGCCAGCGGTTGTGGAATGCTGGATATGATGGCCCACATCACACAGCGAATCCCGCTCACCCCCGATGCCCGCAGTGGAAGTGCAACCGCGACGCCTTCCGGGATATTGTGGATGGCAATCGCCAGCGTCATCACCAACCCCAACCCGGGTTCTCCAGACGCATAGGCCACCCCCACCGCCATGCCTTCAGGGAAGCTGTGCAGCAGCAGTGTGCCCAGCACCAGCAGCACGCGCGTGGTGTCTTCCCGGTCGATGCCTTGCAGTTCCACATCCATGGCGCCCACATTGCCCGCCGCCCACCCCAGCACGAGTGTCCCCAACAGCATGCCGGTCCCGGCGCTGGTGATGTTCCCGATCTCGACGGCTGGAATGATGAGATTAAATACCGACGCGGACAGCATCATGCCGCCCGCAAAAGCCCATCCCAGGCGCGAAAGTGTCGGTGGAAACTTGCGCACGAGAAGAAAGGGCACCGCCCCCATTCCCGTTGCCAGCATGGTGACCGTGGCTGCGGCGAACGCTTCTATCCATCCGGTAAGCATCGGTTTGCGCCCCTTCCGATGATGCGTTGTGTCTGAGATAGCCCTGCCACGACGTTCGCAGTTGGCCTTCCAGACGCAACGCTCTTATCGCTCCAGAGTCAGGCTCACCGGGCAGTGATCCGAACCCATCACATCCGCGTGAATGTCGGCGTCCAGCACGCGCTCGCGTAAATCGGGGGATGTGAAGAAGTAGTCAATACGCCATCCCACATTGTTCGCCCGGGCGTTGCCCCAGTAGGCCCACCAGCTGTAGGCGTCCTCTTGATCTGGATGTAGCAGCCGGAAGGTGTCGATGTAGCCCTGCTCTACAATCTTGTCCAGCCAGGCACGTTCAAGGGGCAAGAATCCGGTTGACTTCTCATTCTGCTTGGGGCGGGCAAGATCAATGGGTCGGTGGGCCGTGTTGACATCACCACAGAAAACCACCGGGCGTCCTTCCGCCTGAAAGCCATTGCTCACCTCGAGGAACGCTTCCTTGAACGCCATCTTATAGGGGACCCTGCTGAGATCGCGGCTTCCATTGGGAAAGTACGCGTTCATTAATACGAAGTCGCTGTAATCGGCGATGATGGTGCGGCCTTCCACATCAAACTCGTCAATCCCCAACCCGATCTGTACCGAACGGGGCTCCTCGCGAGAGTAAAGGGCAACCCCGCTGTACCCTTTCTTTTCCGCTGAAGCCCAGTATGCATGATACCCTCCCAGCTTCAGCAGTTCGTCGTCCAATTGCTCAGGACGAGCCTTTGTCTCCTGCAGACAGAGCACATCCGGTTCTGCGGTCTTAATCCAGTTCACCAGGCCCTTCTTCTGTGCTGCCCGGATGCCATTGACGTTCCATGAATAGAGACGCATATCTTCTTCCTTGCTCATTGCTTCGGAAAGACTACCGGTGGTCCTGAAAAACCGCTTCTGGAGCATCTGCTTGCCCCATGCGTGGTTCCTGCCTGGCTTCCAGTCGCTGCAACAGCGCCATCTGTGGGGGCATGATACGGATATAGGGACGGACGCGCGTGATGCGTGTTAGCGCTTCATCAAGCGTATCTCCCTCGTACATGAAATAGGCTGCCGCCATGGTCGGTGCCCGACCAATGCCGCCTGCACAGTGAATATACACTTTGTGACCTTCCGCAATCATGCGGCGCATGAACTGAACACCTTCATCAATGTGTTCGTCACTCGGAGCCGTGTCGTCAACGGTTGGAAGGTAACAATACGCATCAAGGAGAAGGCCTTCATCCGCGTCATCGTGCTCGATGCGCATGTTCACCACTGCGCTGATTCCCTCGCGCTGCAGGAAGCGCATCCCGAGACGGTTGAATTGCGGGCCCACATACACGTGATTGGAAATCCGGCTGCGACCGAGAAGCGGTACGCCTGTAAGGTAGCTGAAGCCTCGGTTGAAGATCCAGACGAGCACCGTCCATAGTCCCTGCTCCTGCAAACGCGCGCGCAGGATATCGGTACCTTTCTGGATGCGTGAGGGTTGCGTTGATGGAGTAGTCATTGTGTATGGGAGAATATCACACTTCATACGCCAGGATGTAGCCGGCGGACATCTTTCTACCAGACTTGGCGGAGACAGCCGCGTAGTCTATCCAACACGACGATCCACGCCAGGTGCGCAGCTGGTTAACCCAACAGCCACAGACTCAATGCCATGACGATCATGCCCAGGATGCCGCCAAGGATAGCATCATGCTCACGATCATACGATTTCGCGATAGGCATGAGTTCATCCAGCGAGATGAACACCATGATGCCTGCGACAGTTGCGAGCACATATCCAAGCACGGTCGGGCTCAGGAAGGGGCCCAGGACAACCGCCGCCAGCAACGCGCCGACAGGTTCGGCAAGGCCCGAAAAGACGGACCACCAGAACGCCTTCCGACGGCTACCCGTCGCGGCGAACACAGGCACTGAGATGGCAAGGCCTTCCGGGATGTTGTGAATCGCGATGGCTGTTGCGATGGCAACCCCCAGGGCTGGATCCTGAAGTGTGCCCGCGAAAGTTGCCATGCCCTCTGGGAAGTTATGTATGGCGATGCCAATCGCACAGAAAATGCCAGCTCTGAGCAATTCGCCGTTGCAGGGGCGATGTCCAATGCGGTGGGTTTCCGCGAGATATTGATGCGGTGTAAGTGCATCCACTGCTAGCATCAGCAGCATGCCGGCGAAGAAGGCGATGTTCGCGGGGAAGAAACCAACAGCTTGAATGCCATCCTGCAGTAGTTCTCCGAAGGACACATACACCATCACGCCGGCAGAAAAACCAAGCGTCATGGACATGAAGCGCGCATTCGGCTTGTTGACAAAGATCCCCAGCAAGCTACCAAATGCCGTTGACATGCCTGCAAGAACAGGCAACAAAAGCGCAAGACCGAGCGTTTCTACATTGGCAATTTCCATATTGTTTCGTTGTTCTCCTGCAGGACGTGGTGAGGCCCTTACTGCCCTATGCCTCACCATGTCCTGCCATCTGTGCGATGGCGTCAATTCTTGCATCGAGTTCTGCACCGAGGCCCTGGATATCTGCATCCAGAAAACCTCGGATGATCATCGAGATAGCATCTCGCTCTTCGAGACCGCGCGCCATGAGGTACTCAACCTGCTCTGGCGAAATTCGCCCAATACTGGCCTCATGGCTCATCTGCGCCTGCGGGTGATGGGCTTCCAATCCGGGGACGGATTCGATGTAGCCATCACCATTTCCATCCAACAACATGCCGGCACAATCAACATGCGCCCGGCAGCGATTATGACCATGCAGTAGCCCCTGCTGAGAGATGATCCCCCCGGTGCAGACACCGCGATGATTGAGCTCAGCCCTGCTACCTTCGCCGTTGAGGTACACGTCCCCACCGGTCTCAATGAAGGATCCCTCGGATCCAAGGATGATGGTCTGGTATTTCGCTGAGGCATTCTTTCCATTCAGCCACGTTTGCGGATTGGACACGATGTTGGCGCCAGGGCGCAAGGAGATGTAGTTGCTGATATAGCGACCGCCGTCTTCAACAACCGTCCCTGAGTGCGGCCTCACGATGACATCCTCTCCCCAGCTGTGCACCATATTGCTGGTGAGGGTCGCATTCTTGCCAACGTATGTTTCGCTCACAGCCACATGCACGCCCGAAGGGACCTTATAGTGAGAGATGCATCCGGTAATCATCGTCAGCGATGCTCCCTCTTCCAGCAGGATGACGTTATGCACGGCTTGGGCAATGTGATCTTTGGAAATGTACAGCGCTGCCTGACAGGGCAGCGTTATCTCTGCACCTGCTCTCACGCGCACAAAGTAGCCCTGCGGAATGGCCTGAGATGCCACAAACACCGTGCTCTCATTGAGGTCGGCAGGCACAGCGTTGAAGAAATAGTCCTTACGCAGCCAGTCGTATTGTTCCAAGGCGACCTGGATGGGCAACAATTCAAGGCCATCCACCTGAGACAAGGCACGTACACTCTGGAAATCTTGCATCACAAACGTGCCGGATCGCTCTGCCCCTTCGGTGAAGACACCCACATCTTCCAATTGTGCGGCATCTTCCGGGTCAATGTCCTGCGGGCTGCCCATGCCGCTGATGGGCGGGGTTGCAACCTTTTGCATCTCCGAGATCACGTCCGAGATTTCGTGCTTCATTGCCTGTATGCGTTGCTTGATCTCAGCCATCTCATTCAACCTCTGCCAGGCACTTTGAGCACGCGCTGTACCCACGTTCGCTGACGGTATCCAGAATGAGATGCGCATTTCCGGATCCCACAATCTTTCCATCAATCATGATGTGGGCCTTGTCCGCCTGAACATAGTCGAGGATCTGGCCTGTATGGGTGATGACCAGCCCTGTCTTCCTGCGTGCGGGGTGGGCGGGGTCTTCGGTCAGGATGGCATTGACCATGCTGCCAGCAAGGTCCAGCGCCTCCACATCGACTCCGGAATCGGGTTCATCCAGCATGGCAAAGGTCACATCCGAAACCAGCATCTGCAGCAGTTCAGAGCGTTTAATCTCACCGCCCGAGAGTCCTTCATTGATCGATCGATCCAGCAGATGATCAACTTGGGCCTGCGGTATCCAGGTGCGGGCGATGGCCTCATGTTGATGGCCCCCTCCAATGCTGAAATCGAGTATCTGCTGCAAAGTGACACCAGGAATAGTGGGCGGCCGCTGCTGGCTGACGCCGATACCCATGCGCGCACGCTCGGTAATGTTCCTCTCGGTGATATCCACATCCTGGTAGCGAATCGTACCGCGCGTGACAACGTAGTCGGAAAAGCCCATAATCGTCATCATCAGCGATGTCTTGCCGCTTCCGTTCGGACCCAGCAATGCGTGCACCTCACCATGTGGAATAGAAAGGTTAATGTGATGCAGGATCTCCTCACCATGGACATCCACACACAGATCCTCAATGTCGAGCATTACGCCACTCCTGATTGTCTGTGATTGTCGGAGATTGTCTGACAAACAGACCAACTATACCGCGAAGCGGTTGTTTTGTGAGCATCACGACTGCATTCGGTTTACGACGCGCGGTCCACTGCCAAGATTGTCCCGGCAAGTTTTCGCTCGATGGGTACGCTCTCACCAGCATGGTGCACCATCAGCCTGCCACCCTCCTCAAACGAGGATAGACGGACCTTCACACCCGGACCGATGCCAGCTTTTTCGAAAGCCCGGAGCAGTTCAGCTTGTTCCAAAGGGATGCTGACGAGGCTCACGATGCTGCCATCCGGATAATGGGTGAGCGGTGCGCCAATCGAATCGCGGTCCGCTGCACCGGGCTCGGGGATCACATTCCCATGCGGACAGCGCTCCGGTTTGCCCAGGTACTCGTTGAGAGCCTCGATGAGAACCGGAGATGGAATGTGCTCCAGCTGACAGGCAAGATCATGGATCTCTGACCAGGAAAGCCCAAGCTTTTCGTAGAGAAAGACTTCCCAAAGCTGATGGCGCCGGATCACCGCATTCGCTTTTCGCAAGCCCTCTTCGGTCATGCGCACGCCCTTATAAGGTGTGTGCTCCAAAAGGTCCTGCTCTTCCAGACGGTGGACCATCTCACTTGCGGAAACAGTGGTGATCCCCAGCTTGCGCGCCAATTGTGTTACCGGCACAGGATCCATCATCACGGATAGTTCCGCGATGGTCTTCAGGTACATCTCTACGCTCTCATCGAAATGATGTGGCCGCTTCGTCAAGGTAAGATCCCTGCCTGCGAGGGCACGTGATTGAATATTAGGTTTACCTTATTTTACATCACGCCTGGCGGGGACCGATAGGACTCCTGTCATGTCTTCGCTGGCAGGTTATCACCCTCCTCTTTGGACGAAGCGGGTCTGTTTCCAGCCCGGATAGCCAGCACAGAAGAAATGAGTGTCGTTATCGGCGCGGCGAGGATCAAGCCAATCGATCCGACCAGGGTGCGCACAATCTCCTCCGTAATAAACTCGAGGTTGATCAGCGTAAGGAAGGATTGTTGCGTAAGCGAGAACAGCAGCAGGGTCGGCAGCGCAGCGCCGGCATAGGCAAGCACGAGGGTGTTAATCATCGCGGCGATGTGATCCTTGCCAACGGACATCGCGCGCCGGTAAATCATGCCCACGCCAAGCGTGGGGTCGGTGTCGTGCAGCTCAAAGGCCACAGATGCCTGCGTGATGACCAGGTCATCCAGCGCTCCCAGCGCTCCAACGATAACACCCGCCAACACCAGGCCACGCAGATTCAGGCTGATATCCAACTGCTGGACAACGTAGATCGCATCTTCGTTACCAAAACCTGACAGGCGGGTTAGATCAACAAAGGCATTGGCAAGCAACGCAGTCAGCAAGAGAGATACGCTCATGCCCAATACTGCGGCATGAGTCTTCCAGCCCCATCCATAGATGAGGTAAAGCGAGATGGCGAGCAGCACAAACGCGCCCACCACACTCACCAGGACGGGATCGCCGCCGCGCAGAATTTCCGGGATGATAAACCACAGAATCACTGCGAGGCTGGCTACCATCCCCAGCAATCCGCGCACACCCTGCCAGCCGCTCACAGCGACGATGAACACCACAAATGTTATCGCCAACCACAGGATCGGCGTCGCGCGCTCAAAATCAATGAAATAGGCGTTCACCGAGCCATCGGGCGCCTGTCCGATGTCCACCAGCACTTTTTCCCCGACCGACAGCAGCCGATCGCTTGTCAGCAGCTGCCGTCGTCCGTAGTCAATTTCCAGTGTGATGCCGGCATAATCTCCATCCAGGATTTCGACACGCATGATCTGATAGGTCTGGGTTTGATCTCCGAGGGTGATGCTGCCCTCCTCCAGAATCTCAACCACCTCTGCTTGTGCCATGGAAGAGCTAACCCCGATTGCGCTCACATCTGCCCCGCTGTAGGAGCTGCCCTGCAGCACGCGCGGGAGCACGACAAGAATAAGCAGGCTGATCACGACGAGCAGGCCAACTGCAGCCAGAAGGAAACGTTGATTGTTCTTATTCATCTACAGCCTCCATGAAGGCATATGTGCGAACGAGCGGCATTTCAGTGTACAATGATTACCACAATTTGCTCCAGGCGGGTGCCCCAATCCCCGGATGGATGGGTTATAGGCGAAGCCGGTCAGAGTCCGGCGCTGTCCCGCAACTGTAGGCCGCACCAGCGGCAAGTCAGGTCGACCGCCCGCCTGGAAAACCAACCTCTTCGTGGAAAGAGGGATGGGCGCCACAATTCCTGCCTCCCCGGCAGGGACGCAGCAATGTCGCTTGTCTTTCCATCCGACGAAGCCAAAGAAGGAGAAGAAACATGAAACACCGAGTAGCCTTTCGGCTTCTTGTATTGCTCCTGATGCTGACAGTACCCATGGCAGCCTGTGCCCCTCCTGCTGTGGCTACTGCGCCTGAACCGGTTGTCGAGGAACCTGCTCCCGAAGAATCATCCGAGGCTCCGCAGGGCGAAGCCCCGAACCTAACCCTTGAGCTCATCGACGGTCTCGATCGCGAGGTCACCCTGGAAGCGCCTGCTACCCGCATTGTCTCGCTCGCACCCTCCAACACCGAAATTCTCTTCGCCATCGGGGCCGGTGAGTCTGTCGTCGGACGGGAAGAGTTCTCCGATTATCCCGAGGAAGCCCTCACGGTGGAAAGCATCGGAAGCGTCTTTGGCGACATCAACAGCGAAGCCATCCTCGCGCTCGAACCGGACCTCGTCCTCGCAGCCGAGATTAACAGCCAGGAGCAGGTGGAGGCGCTGGCCGAACTCGGCTTGACGGTGTTCTACCTCTCGAACCCCGTCAACTTTTTCGAGCTCTACGACAACCTCTCGCTGGTCGGCTTAATGACCGGACACGAAGAGGAAGCGGAAGCGCTTAACGCGGAGTTGGAGGCGCGGGTTGTGGCCGTAGAAGCAAACGTAAGCGGCCGTGAACCCGTTTCGGTGTATTATGAAGTCGACGCCACAGATGTCACTGCGCCCTATTCCGCCGGCAGGGACACCTTCCAGCATATGCTCCTCGGCCTGGCCGGCGGGACCAACGTGGCCGGTAATCTCGACGGTTATCCTCAGCTCAGCCAGGAAGAGCTCATCCTGCTCGACCCCGAGGTGATGATCTTCGGCGCCAGTCCATGGGTGACCACCACCGCGGAATCCGTTGCGGCGCGGCCCGGGTGGAACGCCATCACCGCTGTTGCGGAAGGGCGTGTCTATGGGGTGGATTCCAATTGGGTCGATCGACCTGGTCCGCGTCTGGTCGATGCCCTGGAAGCCTTTGCGGATATCCTCCATCCGGACGCCTGAACGCCATGACTCCATCGCATGGGTCCCCGCTCGAGAAAGCCGCCCCCTGGCTGCTGGCCGGCATGAGCCTCCTGTTCATGCTGGTGCTAAATGCGGGTGTGGGACCCGTGCCTATTCCCTGGCGCACCTTTCCTGCGCTCTTCTCATCCCGATTCGCGAGCACCCCGCTGGAACCATCCATTCCTGCGTCCTTCGTGACCATTCTCTTTGACATTCGACTTCCCAATGCGGTCTTGATTGCTCTCACCGGCATGGCGCTGGGGGGGAGCGGCGCCGCTTATCAGGGCGTCTTCCGCAACCCTCTGGCAGATCCATATCTGATTGGTGTAGCTTCCGGCGCCGGGCTGGGCGCGGTCGCCGCCATGAGCGTCCAATGGCCGGAAAGCCTGGTCACGATGAGCATCATCCCACTTGCAGCCTTCACCGGCGCCCTGCTCACGGTCATCCTCGTGTATGCCCTTTCGCGCGTGGGCAAGACGGCTCCCATCACCACGCTCATCCTCGCCGGTGTAGCCGTCAGCTCCTTCGCTTCTGCGCTCACGAGCCTGATCATGCTCACCAGCACCGATCAGCTTTACCGCGCGGTCGCCTGGCTGCTCGGCGGCTTCGCCCTCGGAGGATGGAAGCCGGTGATCGCCATACTACCCTATATCGCCCTCGGCACACTCTTTCTCAGCCTGCTCAGTCGTCCGCTGAACGTGCTCCAATTCGGTGACACACAAGCTGCACAGCTCGGGTTGAATGTCGAGCGCTATAAAGGCTTCATTCTCATCGCGGCTTCCCTGATGACGGCTGCAGCCGTGGCATTTTCCGGCGTGATCGGCTTTATTGGATTGATTGTTCCTCACGGTGTACGCCTGCTCTTTGGCGTCGACTACCGCCGCTTGATTCCGCTGAGTACGATGTTGGGCGGGGTCGCGCTGCTAATCGCTGATTTGATGGCTCGCGTCGTGCTGGCCCCGCGTGTACTACCCGTTGGCATCATCACCGCGATCGCCGGCGCCCCCTTCTTCCTCCTTCTCCTGCGGAGAGCAAAAAAGGAGCGTTGGTGGTGACGGGCCTGCTGCGAGCCATTGACCTGTCCCTCCAGTATGGGGATATGTCTGTGCTCGAGCGGATTTCCCTCGAACTCCATCCCGGGGAAGTCCTGGGTGTGGTCGGGCCAAATGGCGTCGGGAAGACCACGCTTATCAAGGCGCTGGGCGGTGTGCTCAACCCCGTTTCCGGGCAGGTGTTCCTCGACGAAGTCGATCTTGATGACATGACGCATGCCCAGCGCGCACGGGAAATCGGCGTCGTGCCTCAGGCTTCCCAGCTCCCAGTCGCATTCCGCGCACTTGATGTCGTCTTAATGGGACGCACACCCTACCTCGGGTGGCTTGGCAGGGAAGGGCCAACTGATCACAAACTTGCCCTCCAGGTCATGCAGCGAACCCAGACCGAGCATCTTGCAGACCGCCGCATGGGGGAGATGTCTGGCGGTGAACAGCAACGCGTGCTCATCGCACGTGCGCTGGCGCAGACACCTTCTGTCCTCCTCCTGGACGAACCCACCGCTCATCTCGATCTTCGCTACCAAGACGATGTGTTGAAACTTGTGCGCTCTCTCGCATCGAAAGAAGGTTATGCTGTGTTGCTGGCACTCCACGATCTCAACCTTGTCTCACGTTTCGCAGACCGCGTCGCGCTGCTGTCTGATAAGTCGATCTTCCGTATGGGAAGCCCGGCTGACGTCCTACAACCGGATATCCTGGAAGCTGTTTACGGGATGAAGATTGTCGTAGCGGATCATCCTCTTTACGGCACGCCTCTGATCCTTACCTAAATGAAAAGCGCCCCGCAGCAAGCTGCAGGGCGCCTCTGGTCTGATCAGAACGTTATTGACAACCTTGATCTTGCACACTCGTCTGCGCGGAGCTTCCCCCGACATTGTAGGCTTCCAGGGTGTACGTGTATGGCCCTCCCAACGGCGGCTGGTCCACATAACTGGTGCTGTTGGCACCCAGTGTTGCGATAAGCTGACCATTGCGGTACAGCCGATAACCATCCTCATTCGAGGCTGCGTCCACCCAGTCCAGTGTCACCCGGTAGACCGCCTTATTCACATCGCACATCCAGTCGGCAATCCGGAAACGCATTGGCGCCTCGGGGGCGGAAATCTGGGGCGTGGACGTGGGTGGTGTAAGCATATAGCGCACATCCTCCAGCGGACCGCGCGCCTCTCCCGTACTGTCCGACACCCAACAGAACCCGCCCGTCGTCAGCTCGACATACCACCATTGTGGTCGTCCAACTGCGCTGCGTCCATCAATGAGCAGCACCTCTTCCGCCAGCAGGGATGTGATCGTGGGATATTCCGTACCTGGCCCTGAACGGCAGTTGGCATTCATGATGAACACAAACTCCGGTATCGCCGGCATCGGTGTTACCTCCGGTATGCTGAAGCCTTCTGGCGGCTCAGGGATATCCCCGGGGTCGCCGTAGTAATCACAAATGTCAATGTCGGCGAGCGTCTCTCCTGCAAGGACCTCAAACTCGATCAGGCTGTGATCTGTACAGGACACAGTCAACCCGCACAGAACCGCCTCAGAATACGAACCGCCAATGGTCGTGCCCGTCGCGTAGGCATAGGCGACATAGGTGGAAGGCGGAAGCTGCACACTGTAGGAGGGAGAGCCATCCGGATGATCAAATTCATACACATCCGTGGAGAGCATGTCCGCAAAGTACAGAGTCATTGGAGGGATGCCCTCCGACGGATAGCAAAGCCTTCCTGTCACCGTGCCCATCAGGGGAACCGGCGTTACAGCAGGCGCGGGGGTCAGCCCGGATGCCACCTCGAGTTCGAAGGCACCCCGATCGCACCCGGCTCCACTTGGCCTGGAGACATAGCGCTGATCCACTGCGGTGCACATATCCGGTGTTCCAGAATCGACCGCCGGGCTGGTGGGGTTTAGCGCGTGGGTTTGAGTTGAAGCGCCATTCAACGCCAGCGGGCCGAGAAGGGGATTGGTGTCGATAAGATCACTCGGCTCGATCAACGCACATGTGTCCAGGGTCTCCAGGTTGTAGCCCAACGATGCGCCACTGACACCATGGCAATTGCCTGCAGCATGATAGGCCAGGATGGAATTGCTGATGGTGACATGGCCGCCCGCATCGTTGGTGATGCCGTCGGGACCATTGTACGCAAACGTGGAGAATTCGATCCGCAGATCAGCTGCGTGATTGTACACGCCGCCCCCTCCGGGTGTGCCGGGAGGTACAAGCATATTGCCGCTTACGGTCACGTTGCGCAGCAAGAGGCCAGGAAAGGCACTGTCGTTGTACATCCCGCCTCCCAATCCGCCAAAGGCGGTGTTGATGGAGACTTCACTTGCATAAAGATGCTGCAAACCCATGTTGTACAAGCCTCCACCATAATCCGCAGAGTTATTGGTAATCCGTGAGTTTGTGATGTAGGACTCGCCACCCGCTGCGTTAAGCAGCGCGCCCCCATTTCCGGTGGCAACATTTTCCCTGAAGATCCCATCTTGCATCTCCAGCAACCCGGCGTTATAGATGCCGGCCGCTTCCGGGCTCTCGTTGACAATCACATCAAAGCCATTGATGACCGCCGTAGCTGCCATGTTGTTCCACATTCCGCCCCCGGTGACAACCCCTTCATTCCCACCCAGCACCAGGTTCTCCGCTTCAATCGTCGCCGTTGCAAAATTGTGAATTCCACCGCCGACATCAGCGCTGTTCTCGAGAAACTGCGCTCCATGTAAATAAGCTGTTCCGGACTCATTGAAGAGTCCACCCCCGCTGGAGAGTCCGGATCCGCTGGGTGGCACCACGGCGGTATTCCCGGTGATATTGCCACCATAAAGGTGAAGGTCGCTGTGATTGCGAATGCCTGCACCGAGTTGCTCCTCGCCCCCTGCGATGATTAAGCGGTGGAATTCTGCGGGTGCGAAGACCTCGAACACCCGATCGATTCGATTGGCGGTGATGGTAGGCGGCACATCCGCTGTGATGATGACCTCATCAAGGATGTCCAGGTCACCCGTTTCGGCGTTGTCCTCATTCCTCCCCGGGATCGATAACTGGTATGTTCCTCCCGTCAGGCGGATGGTCTGCACACCGGAGCACACGTTGGAGTTCTGCACCGCATCCCTCAGCGAACAGTCGGATCCATCACAGACTCCATCAAAGGTGTCATCAAAGGTGGTGACGACATACTCGCTGACACCACAATTCGCGGTGGGGGTACACCCTGTTGCGAGGATGGCCGTCGCAAGGGCTAATAGAGCCAGTACACCGAAATCGACTTTATGGAACATGATTCACTATCCCTTCTCTGGCGTAATGCGCGCGTGCACCTGTCCCAAGGCACGCTGGTTTAACTGTACAACGGAATGTTGCCCGAAGTGTGACACTTGGCTAGCATTTCTGCTGGCATGCGAGAGGACTGGTGCAAGGAGGGAAGCTTCAGCGTCGATCCAGGCGGGCGGGGCTCGTCATCGTGGAGATGCGCAAAGCGGGGGCTTTTCTTCGCCCCCGCAATTCGGCCTGCGCTTGGCTTTGGTCAGTCTGTGAATCGGATCCTTGGTTCGGGTTTGTCGTGGCTCGAGTTCGCTCGCAAGCTGTTGACCCATGCCATGCCCTGAGGCAGAAACAGCAACGCGGCAAGCAGAAGGCTGACTCCTGCGAACAAGGCCAGGGAAGACCCCTCCCCAACCTCTGGAATGAGTCCCCCCGGGTTATAGGCGGCATTTTGTATGGTGGATGGATAATCCTGTAAGGTGACCGTCAGCTCCCGCCCGAATCCATCGCGCTGATCGCTGGGCGAGATGTAGGTGAGGATGTATTCACTCTGCAGCGTCATGGCCAATGACGTATAGAGCGATGTGAGGCTTTCCTGATCGTTCGCATAGCTGAACTGTCCACCCGCATCCGCGGCTAACTGCATCAAACCCGGAACATCCAGGCCGGCGTTGGTCGCATCACCCTGGTCGGGATCACCCAGACCTATGGTTGATATGCTCAAGCCGGAAGGGCCGATCGCTGCCAACACATCCGACCGACCTGCCAGGCTGCGATTGTCAAGCCCATCCGTAAGCACGATGATGGCTTTGCGGCCGGTCGTCTCCTGGAACAGTTCCACACCTTCCAACACGGCATCGTACATCGCCGTATCTTCGTCGGCTTGCAGTGAAGCGACGGCTGCCTGCAGGAGCTCCTGGTCCTGCGTAAGCGGCTGAACATAGGACACCTCCGTGTTGAAAGTGAGAAGCCCTACTTGATCGCCCGGGCGCATGGTCCCAATGTAGGCATTTGCCGCCGCGCGCGCCGCCTCTAGCTTGCCTGCGACATTCATGCTCCCGCTTACATCCACGATGAGCAACGTGGACAGCCGGCCCACAGCTTCAGCGCCTTCAATCTGCGCCGAGTCGATGGGGATGCCGTTCTCCTCAATGTGAAGCTGGGCAGGATCGATGCCATAGGCTTCTCCCTCCCCATCGGTCACAGAGAGGTACAGGCCAACGCGCGGAAACGCGGAGATATCTACCTGGGTGATCGTGATGTGAACACCCTCTTGTGCCCATGCTGGAGCAAACGCCACGCCGGACAGAACCAGCACCAATAGCAGCAGGCGCATACCTCGAAGATAGCCTCTCATGGTTTCACCTCCGCTCATGATAGACGAGTGCCGATTGCCCCACCCGTATGCGTGCGCCGTCGACGAGTCGTGCCTGCTGTACTTTACGATGCCCCAGATAGGTGCCCCCCATGCTCATATCTTTCAGTGTGAAATGGGTGCCGCTTCCAATCAACATCGCGTGCTGCGGCTCCACGTCGGGATCCATAAGCACGACTTCCGATTTCAGCGGGCTGCTTCCGATCATCGCCGACGGCGAATCCGACGACATGAACTTGTCGAGGATGAAGGTGGTTCCCCGCAACTTGCCCTCCGTCACTTCCAGCCAGCTTCGCGAAAGCATCACGACCACGAAGGCAATCACCGCGCCGATCGCTGCACCCAGCAGCGCCAGGCCAAACGCTTTGCCGTAGGTCAGGTCACCCAGCAGCGGCAGTGCTGCTTCCAGCAGCATGCCGCCCAGCAAACCTCCTAGCGAGCCGCCCAGCGCTCCTTTCCAGAGGTCGCTGCGCCCCGCGACACCTTCCGCCATGCCCAGTAAAAGACCGAAGACGCCCCAGCCGAGACTACGACCGAGGACCCCTTGCCCAAAGACATTGAAAGCGAGCTCACCTAGCGGCAGCCCGACCAAACCTGCGAGCATTCCCACCATGCCATAGCGCAGCCCGGAGCGGGCTCCCCGCAGGGCGCTCTGCGCCAGAAATCCATCTGCCGCACCCAGTGGGAATCCCAGACAAAAACCGATCAATGCACCCGCAACCGCGTCGCTGAGATAGATGTTGGCGCTGAAGGAAAGGCCGATCCAGTTGCTCACCTGCCAGCTCAAGAGTCCGCCTAACGCCCCCAGGATGGTGTAATAGTACGTTCGCATAACTCTACTCATCCTGCCCTCCATCGGGTTCCTCTCCCGTTCCATGTACGAGAGACATATTGTTCCATGTCACAACACTCCTACCATCGTTCAAGACTTCAAAAAATCCCTCATAGCGATGGGGATCAATCCAGCCATCTTCCCTGCGTTTGAAAAAACCTGCGGTATGACTGTGCGGCTCGATGACGAGTGCAACCTGCCACGCTTCTGGGAAGAAATGCTGATGAAGCCATAGGTCGTAGCCGGAAAGAAACACGCTCATCCTGGGATGTGTGTGGAACCAGCCCACCAGGCGGGATTGTGGATGACGTTCTTCTAATCTCGCCTGGATATCCACAAGAGTGTCCTGGGTGAATGTAAGATGGGCTTTTCCAAACGTGGTGAAGCGGGCGGGAATCACATCCTGTATGAGGATGTGTTCCCGACCCGTCTCAGGATCGATTTGCCAGATGCCAACCAGGCCGCCGCCGACCTCGTGATCCATATCGCTGGCAGCGTGCAGGCAGCAGGCCTCGAACGCTGCAGCCGTCAGGAGGATGTCAAACGCACCTTGCTCCATGGGTTCAAACGGCGCCCTCCAGCGTACCTTGCCCTCCGGCAAGACAGCCGGATGCGGGGCCTTTCCTTCATCAGGCAGCAAGCGCACTCGATCTCCCATCGTCAACCTTTCCCTCAAACCTCAACCCGCCGTGACATCCGCTGTGATCATCAGACGATCGTCAGCAGGGATTCCCGCTTCACCCAGGGTTTCTTCCTCCTGAAGCTCCCGACCGAGCGCCTTGCTGTCCAAGCGATAGCTCATCGGTCGTCCATCCGGCCCGACTGTGGGCAATTCAAGCGACGTCGTCAATTCTGGAACCAGTTCTTTCACCGGCACATCATCGGGGATTTCTGCCGTGCGTGTCCCACCCGCAGGAAGGACCAGAGTAACAGCGATATCAGCCATTGTTAAACCTCCATGGTCTTGCTTCGTATCCCTCGGTTTCGATCTATTGCTTTCAGGTCAGGCGGATCCGCGGTTTCCGCAGCTTGACCCTCGCTTTCCTTTCCGTTTTCTCCTTACCGTCTTTGTGAAGCTTCACTCTTTCCGGGCGCAGCAGCTCTTGCCTGTCCACCGGAAAGGCATGCGGATGCTTTTGCCGGTAGGCGCGACACCAGCGCGCTGCCTCTGCATCCCATGGAAAGGGCGGCTTGCTGGGGTCGTCATGAAAATTCTTGTACTGCACCATCTCGCCCAGCATAAGCACCAGTCTGTCAAGCGAGCGAGCCGCCGTCCACCATGCGGCATCGATGCACACGCTTCCGTTGAGATGGTTGATGTTGGGATGCCAGATGGGTGTCAACCATTTCAAACCAGGCCAGCGCTGGGGATACTGATTGTGGAGATATACCTCCACCTGATGCTTGTTTCCATAACGCGGTTCCCCGGCCTTCGTAAGGCCAACGATGCTCTTGCAGGCGAAGGTTACAACATACGTCTCCGGCGGCATTCCTGGGCGCACAGACGTTGAATCGAAGGAAATCACATCGCTGCGGCTTGTCAATTCTTGCATGCGCTCAAAATCGCCCCGCAATCTGCGCATGCGTGGACTCTCGCTCAGCGAAACCCCACCGGCCGTGATATCCGCCGTAAGCATGAGACGATCCTCCGCGGGCACAGCCGCCTCAGCAAGCGTTTCGCCCTCCTGCAATTCGCGTCCCAGCGCTTTGCTATCAAGACGATAGCTCATCGGCCTACCGTCCGGTCCGACTGCGGGCAGGTCAAGTGTGGTGACAAGTTCTTCGATCAAGTCCTGGATAGGCACATCCAGCGGGAGGGCGGCCGTTCTGGAACCACCGTCCGGAAGGATGATCGTGAAGGTCTGGTCTGTCATATCGGCTCCTTACAATTCATGGTGATGTGGCACCTGGCACATGCCCGTCACGGCCCAGCAATCGGCGTGGTGCCAGGCACCGCAGATAGAGCACACCTGCACCCCGCGCGGATCATCCTCTGCGACGAGTTCCAGGCAGTATGGACACCGGTGCTCAACGACGCTGGAAACCTTAATGCGGACAGGTGGTGTGCTGCGTCGTGTAGCTTTCCAGCGCTGTGGGCGCCGCACCCGTACAGGCGAAGGTGGCGGAGGAAGCAATGCTCTAGTCTCCGGCCGGGAAAATCCGGAATCCTGCCCAAGAACTCCATCGCTATGGAGTGTCAGATCGACCGCCGGGGACCGCCATGCAGTAAGCGCAAGCCAGGCCGTAAAGCCGCCCAATCCTACCTGGCCCAAACCAAGCCAGTCCGGCCCTGTCAATCGACCAGGCGCGATGCGCAGGCCAAGCAGGCCAGCAGAGAACCAATTCAAGCAGGTTAATCCCAGCAGCAAACAGGCTGCGGCTACCAGCCAGCGAGTCAGCGTGCTGCGCCGCTCCAGTGTGAAGCGCGCAATTGACCCGGAAATCAAACCCATCCCCGCCGCGCTGACAGGTACCAGCAACCAGCGGGCGACGGTCTGGTTCACCAGCACCGTCACGGCAAAGCCAAGACCCGCCGCCACCGCCGCGCTCCCTGTGAGCAGGAGGCCACTGTAGACCGGCGTATGGTCGTCTATCGCAGCATTGGACATGTGGACACCGAGATTCGTCGCCATCACCATCAATCCAGAAAGCGGATCCGGCCGCTCGCCGAGGACGCTGGAGGCGAAGGAGCGCTTGTCGGTCGGGACGGGGATTCCCTGTAGCGGCGGAAATGGAGAGCATCCTCCAGGTCGCCGGTCAATTCAAAGAAGCGATATTCCTGCCCATTTTGTGCCCTGACGATGTGCAGTGGAGGCACCCCTACGCTCTCCAAGGTGCGGTGCAGATACGCCTCCTCGCCTGTCACAACATGGGTCATCTCAACCTGCCGAACCGTGCCACACATCGGGCAGTGCGCAGCTTCATATCCAACTGCGGAAATGGGTCGCATGACCTCTTCCACCGTGTCGCATACATTGCAGCGGAGCGCAAGCACAAGTTCCTGGTCCAGTTCAAGAATCGCTGAAGACCCCAGCTCGCCCTTTGCAAGGTCCAGCATCTCCGCCAGTGTCGTGCTCTCAGAACGGTTGGGCAGCTCAATAATGTCGTTGTACGTCCAATGGCTCTCACACTCCTCCTTGCGCACGTAGCGCGTGCTGTGAAGGGAGTTGGTCATACCATTGACATGAACCACGCTGCCAGCCTCGACCTCAAGTCCGTGGATTAACTTCAGCGCTTCCTGCGCCTGCATGCCGCCAATGATGGAGGCTATGGTAGGCGTGGTGGGCACCTTGCCCAGCAAAACGTTTGCCCGTGCGAGAAGCGGGCATGAATAGCGCAGCGACATTTCACGCCGCGCCTGCTCGGTCAGGGTGCACTCATAGCACGCGCCATCTCCTGGGACAAAAACGCGCATAAGGCCGAGCAGTTCCTGAATGGCGCCATCCACCCATGGCTTGTTCACCGCATTGCAGTAGCGGTTTACGGCAAGTCGCGCCTCGCGATTATCCAGGCAACCCAGGATCACGTCCATTCGGCGAAACACGCCCAGCCCCATTTGCGTGGTGATATCCCCATGCTGGTACTGGACCTTCACATCGGGATTCAACTCATGCACCCTTGCTGCAGCAATTTCGGCTTTCGGGCGACCGTTGTCCCGCTCCCTGAAAAGCACCGATCGGGACAGGTTTGCGGCCTCGATCGTGTCAAAATCAACGATGTAGAGATGTCCCACACCCATCAGCGCCAGGTTCTTCGCGACCTCATTGCCCAGGGCTCCCGCACCGACGACCATCACCTTCGCAGCCTGCACCTTCTCCCGTTCCCACCAGGAAATCAAATCGAAGGTGCCGATTCGATCCTGCTTGAGATTAGGAATGCGCAGCGTCTTCGGTTCCTGCGTCTGTCCATCGTCCCCGCTCTCACGCTCGCCATAGAGACGGATGTGCAATTCTCGCTTCTCTTCCCGACTGAGTCGCACGCGGCGTTTGGTCGGCGGGCTGAGCTTCGTTTTCTTCACCGGCAGCACAGGGCGGGTGTCGGGCTCGACCTGGGGCTGCACACCCTGTATGCGGTGGCCGACTGCGAGTTCGGTGGCCTGAGCATAATTGCTGCGATCTACCGGTCGGACGAAAGAGCCTACACCGGGACGCACTTCGATCAGGCGGTTCTCCTCCAACTTGCGCAGTCCCTCGCGGAGTGTGGTGCGGCTCACCCCGAGCTGTTCCATGAGCGTACGCTCGGCGGGCAGCTTTTCCCCGACCTCCCACTGACCGCCAAGAATGGAAGCTGCCAGCCTGCCCGCAACGATGTCGGAAAGGGTTTGATGTCGCACTGGATGTATCTTCATACGCCTCTTCCGGTATGGTGGTCTGACCAATAAACCACACACATCATACGCAGGAGGCGTAAACGGGTCAATCGTAGGAAAGTACTAGTACTGAGGGAGCACCCGGTAGGAAGTGATGCTGGACGCGGATAATAAGCTGCTGTACACTTGAGACAACTGGTATGACCTCTTACCTCAAAGGGGATGTGATGGATTGGAAACCGCCCCAACGCCCGGCTGCCCTCACAGAAACCCGCCTCATCGAAGCCATCCTCACCGGCGTGTACCCTATTCACGCTACTCTCCCTGCTGAACGCGATCTCGCTGAACAACTTGGCGTCACCCGGCCAACCCTGCGCGAGGCGCTCCAACGCATGGCACGCGATGGCTGGATCGACATCCAGCATGGAAAATCAACCCGCGTCCAAAATTACTGGGAGGAAGGCAGCCTCGGGGTCCTGAACGCCCTCGCTGATCACAGCCAGCACCTGCCACCAAACTTCATCCCCAAGCTGCTCCAGATACGGCTCCTCCTCGCGCCGGCCTACACTTACGAGGCCATCCTCCACCAACCCGGCGAGGTCCAGACGCTCACCGCCTCCCTCATCCACACATCCGATGAGGCGATTGCCTTCACCGAGGCCGACTGGAAGCTGCACCACACCCTCACACTCCTTTCCGGTAACCCGGTGTTCAGCCTTATCCTGAATGGCTTTGCCGACCTCTATGGCCAGCTCGGGGTGCACTACTTCACTCCCGAAGCCAACCGACATCATTCCCGACATTTCTACCGGAAACTCCACCAGCACAGCCTTGAACAAGACGCCAATGCTGCACGCAAGCTCACCGAAACCATCATGCAGGCCAGCATCCGCCGCTGGACACAGCTGCACACAGGAGACTGATCATGCGACGCTGGAATGGATGGGGCGACGACACCTTCACCTACCACCTGCCAGACTCCGCAAAGGCCTATCTGATGGACCACGTAGGGCGCGTTGATCCACGTCCAGACGCCATGCGCGAGGACGTGCTTGCTACGATCCCTGAACCACGCATCAAACCGCACACCCTCATATCCACAGAGGCTCTGGATCGGTTGACGCACGCACGCGGCCAGAGCATCCCGGATTGGATCGCCATGCGCAGCGGATGCGTGGCTACCTTCCCCGATGGCGTCGCCTATCCCCAAACGGACGAGCACATCCGCGACCTGCTTGCCTTTGCCCGTCAAACCGGTGCTGTGCTTATCACCTACGGGGGTGGCACCAGCGTGCTCGGGCACATCAATCCCTTGGCCGGATCCGCACCCGTCATTACGATCGATGTACGCCACCTGAACCAGCTTTCCCACCTGGACGAAGACAGCCACCTCGCCGAGATCGGCGCCGGCGCCAATGGGCCCGCCATTGAAGCGCTCTTGAACCCCCTTGGCTATACGCTCGGCCATTATCCCCAGTCCTGGGAGCTTTCCACACTGGGGGGATGGATCGCCACACGTTCCACCGGTCAGCAATCCTACTACTACGGCCGCATCGAACCGCTCTTCCGCGGCGGCCATATTGAGACCATCGACGGACCTCTCGATATCCGCCCCTACCCCGCCAGCGCTGCCGGCCCTGACTTGCGGGAGGTTTTCCTCGGGTCGGAAGGACGGTTCGGCATCATTACCCGCGCCATCGTTCAGGTTCGCCGGAAAGCACAACGTGAGACTTTCCGAGCTGCCTTCTTCCCGAACTGGGAAGCAGGAGCAAAGGCGATCCAAGCCATCGCGCGCACCAATCTTCCCATATCCATGCTGCGCCTCAGCGACGCCCAGGAGACAGAGACCACACTCGCACTTTCCGGCAAGGACCAACTGGTCGCCTTCGCCTATCGCGGATTGCGCTTTGCCGGCTATGGTGATCATCCCTGCCTGCTAATTTACGCCCTCACCGGCGACTCTCGCTCCGTCGCCTACGGTCTGAGACGAAGCGCCGCTTTCATACGCAGGCATGGCGGTTTCCTCACGGGGAGCACCATCGGGAACATGTGGCTGAAGTCGCGTTTCACCACGCCCTATCTGCGCAACACCCTCTGGGAAGCCGGATACGCGGTAGAAACCCTTGAAACAGCCATGCCCTGGTCGGAAGTGTTCGAGACCAGCTCGGCCATCACGGCGGCGATCCGGACCGCCGCAGCAGCAACTGGGGAAACGCCCATTATCTACACCCATCTTTCGCATGTGTACCCAACCGGGGCGAGCATCTACACCACGTTCGTCTTCCGTCGCGGCGCCTCTCCAGAAGAAACACTTGAGAAATGGCACGGAATGAAAACCGCTGCCAGTCAGACGATCGTTGAAAAACAAGCTACCATCAGCCACCAACATGGCGTCGGCGTGGACCATGTCCCTTACCTATCGGCGGAAAAAGGGTCCGTGGGGATGGGCATCCTGAATGCCCTCCGCCAAGAACTGGATCCTGAGGATTGTTTGAACCCCGGTAAACTCATTCCCGGTAACAAAAACCGGTAATTCCCAGAGGACGAGGTGTTTCATGTGGACGTATGGCTGGCGAGATCAGATCTGGAACCAACTCCAGGACAGCTGGGACGTCATCATCGTTGGTGGAGGCATCACCGGAGCTGGCATTCTGCGCGAAGCCGTCCGCGCCGGTTTGAAGGTCCTTCTTTTGGAGCAACATGATTTTTCATCCGGGACATCCAGCCGCTCATCCAAGCTGGTCCATGGCGGACTTCGCTACCTGCAGAATGCGCAAATCAGGCTTACGCTTGTATCTGTTCGTGAACGTGAGAACCTTCTCAAACAGGGACGCGGTCTGGTCTCTCCGCTCGGCTTCTTAATTGCCAGCATGAAGCAAGACCCTATGCCCGAATGGCTGTTTGGTGTGGGACTGGCCATTTATGACCTGCTTGCCTTGAAATGGAGTCACCGCCACTATGATGCTGACTCGCTGAGAGCCCTGTGCCCACCGCTGTCCAACCCAAATCTCACCGGCGGGTATCGCTACATCGATGCACAAACGGATGATGCGCGGCTTGTGCTGCGCCTGATTCGAGAGGCAGTGCGGGAAGGTGGGTGTGCACTAAATTACGCCCAGGTGGAATCGCTCTTGCGCGGACATGACGGCCGGGTGCGCGGCGTCCAAGTGCGCGATACCGCCTACAACGGACAGGATCGCAGCATTGAAGTCAACGCCGACGTTGTCATCAATGCGACTGGCGCATGGGCAGATGACCTCCGCCGACTTGCCTCACCGCGTCGCCACATTCGAAAACTGCGCGGCAGCCATCTCGTGCTACCATCGGAGAGGCTTCCCCTCGTGCGGGCCGTGAACATCCTCCACCCCTTCGACGGACGCCCTGTCTTTGCCCTGCCCTGGGAGGGCGCAACCCTGATCGGGACAACGGATGTGGACCACGCCCAACCGCTCCAAACAGACCCCGCCATCTCCTACGAAGAAGCGCGTTACTTACTCGATGCGGCGCAGTATGCCTTCCCTGATCTATCCCTGTCAGGGAAGGACATCCTCTCCACCTTTTCAGGTGTTCGCGCTGTCGTGGATACAGGGAAAAGCAACCCCTCCAAAGAATCTCGCGAGCATGTGCTCTGGTTGGAGAAGGGCTTGCTGACCGTCAGTGGAGGCAAGCTCACAACGTTCAGGCTGATGGCGCATAGCGCTTTGCGGGCAATTCGCCATGCACTTCCTACACATCCGAGGCTGAATCGTACACAGCGCGTCCTCAAACCGCCCTCCGAACTGCCTCCAGAGTTTGTGAACATCGATCCGACTATCGCCCTACGGCTGAGTGGCCGGTACGGTGAGGAAGGCCTGGATTTACTGCGAGGGAAGATCGGCGACCTCGATCGAATTCCGGGAACACCGTCCATCTGGGCAGAACTCACCCTGGCAGCCCAAGCGGAAGGAGTTGTCCATCTCGACGATTTGCTCCTTCGCCGATTGCGTCTGGGTTTGCTCCTTCCCCGTGGCGGGGCCGAGGTAATGGACGATATACGCTCACGGATCCAGCACATCCTGCATTGGGACGATTCCCGTTGGGAGGACGAGGTCAACAACTATCACCGTCTCTGGGATTCATGCTACTATCTTCCTGCCTCGTTTGACTGAATCGTTTACGAAGAGACTGCTATCACCAACAAGGAGCTTGTGCATGACCGGAGACTACCTCCTGGCGATTGATAACGGCACACAGAGTGTCCGCGCACTCGTCTTCGATCCCTCCGGCAAACTGCTCGTGAAAACGCGTATCCCGATCGAGCCTTACTACTCCGAAGCGCCGGGCTTGGCAGAGCAGGATCCCGAGGTTTTTTGGAGCGCGCTCTGTGCAGCCTGTCAATCCGTGTGGACCGATGGCAGAATCGCCCCAGAGAGCATCGCCGGCGTGGCATTGACCACACAGCGCTCCACGCTGCTCAACGTCGATCAAAATGGGAAACCCCTGCGTCCGGCCATTGTGTGGCTTGACCAGCGGCGCACGGAAGGCCTTGAACCTGTGGGTGGGTTATGGGGGCTCGCGTTTAAGCTCTCGGGCATGAGCGATACCGTAGCGTATTTACAGGCCGAGGCGGAAGCCAACTGGATTCGCACACATCAACCCGAGATCTGGGCCAACACATACAAGTACCTCTTCCTATCCGGGTACTTGACTTACCGCTTAACCGGTGAATTTGTCGATTCGGTCGGCTGTCAGGTCGGATACATACCCTTCGATTACAAGCGGCTTGGGATAGCACGGAAAACGGATTGGAAGTGGAAAGCTGTTCCCATGCCGGAAGATATGCTCCCTGAGCTTCGCCCCGTCGCGGCCACCCTTGGTGAAATCTCCAAGACAGCCTCCCGGGAAACAGGGCTACCCGCCGGCCTGCCGCTCATCGCGGCCGCTTCGGATAAAGCCTGCGAAGTCATCGGTGCAGGCTGTCTGGAACCTCACATCGGTTGTCTCAGCTATGGCACTACCGCCACCATCAACACAACCCATAAAAAGTACATCGAGGCCATCCCCCTCATTCCCCCATACCCGGCTGCAATACCTGATGCCTACAGCCTCGAGATGCAAATCTACCGCGGTTACTGGATGGTGAGCTGGTTCAAACAGGAATTCGGGCAGCCGGAGGAACAACTCGCCATGGAGCGAGGCATCGCTCCAGAAGAGATTTTCGACGACCTCGTACGTATGGTTCCGCCCGGTTGCCAGGGCCTTATTCTGCAACCCTACTGGTCCCCCGGTTTGCGAAAACCTGGGCCCGAAGCGCGCGGCGCCATCATCGGTTTCGCCGATATCCATACGCGCGCCCACATTTACCGCGCCATTCTGGAGGGCCTCGCGTTTGCCCTGCGAGACGGCGCTGAACGCATGGTCCGCAGGAGCGGAATCGCCATTACTGAACTGCGTGTGGCCGGCGGCGGCAGCCAGAGTGATGCAGCCATGCAGCTTACGGCCGACATCTTCGGCATCACCACAGCCCGTCCCCATGTGTACGAAGCATCCGGTCTCGGGGCGGCCATCGACGCCGCCGTAGGCGTGGGTGTTCATGATTCATTCGAGACAGCTGTCCCGATCATGACTCACCTTGGCGATGTGTTTGAGCCTGATCCGGACGTCCACAATCTTTACGATCAACTCTATCGTCAAGTCTATAAGCACCTTTACAGCCGCTTGCAGCCACTCTATGAATCGCTGCGCAACATCCCGGGAACGTAGCCACGGTATCCACACTCGCTACCTGTCCTGCCTGTGCGATGATACAATGCCAGCGTTTCGGGAGATGGTGATGGCGTTGAGGTCCGGTTCACAGTCCTTATTCTTGGCAATCGTTGTCTCGGTTGTGGCTTCATGCCAGCCCCCGGCAACGCCTGTCGAAAGCACCACGACCATTCCAAGAACAACCCCGCTTCCCGAACCAACCGGGACCACCTCCCCAATCGCACTGGACGAGGTTCCCGCCTGTCCTCCTCTTTCCGCCGAAACCCTCTCCTCCATGGAAACCATTCAGGACGAGATCAGCATGTTGCGCGGGTTGAGCATGACCCGTCCCATCGACCTCCAACCGATACCGTACGATGATGTCGAAGCGCTCAACGACCAGTCTCTTGATGTCCTTCTGGAGGAAACCCGCCTGCGCCGAGAGCTGCTCGCCCTCATTTTGTTTGACGCCGTGGATGCCGACTTTGACCTTGAAGCCTTTTATCGCACATGGATTCAAACGATGTTCACTGTTCAATACGATCCCCAATGGGAGCGTGTTCAGGTCGTCTGCAATCTCGAGTTCAATGAGCCAGCGCAATTCGCTTTCGCCCACGAGACCGCTCTGGCGCTCCTGGATCAGCACTATGGTCTTGAGCAGGTACTGGCATCATCCAGCGAGAGCTGTCTCGAGGATCCCGAACGCTGCGCTGCAGAGAGCGCACTCGTTCAAGGTGATGCTGCGCTTCTCGAGTCCCAGTGGCTGCGCGTGTTTCGCGGGCCAGGTTTCCTGGAGGCCCTGTCGTCCTTCCGCTCCCAGGTTGACCAGCCTTTTCTCACTCAAGCGCCCGCCTACCTGCGCACTCATCTGCTCTTCCCTTACCTAGCCGGGCTTGACTTTGTGCGCTACCACTACCTCGCCGGAGGCTGGGCTGCGGTTGACGAGCTTTACGCGGCACCTCCCACATCAAGCGAACAGATCCTTCATCCAGAACGATATCCTGAAGACATCCCTCTTAACCTCAATATACCTTCCTTGACGGACGCGCTTGGCGAAGAATGGCGCGCATACGCGCCGTTCACCCTGGGCGAACTACACTATCGCGCTCTGCTCGAGCTCTTCCTTCCATCCTTAGATGCAGAGGATGCCGCGGAAGGCTGGGGAGGTGATGGCTTCATCGTCCTGGAAAACACGCAACGTGGTGAACTCGGCGCTGCCGCCATCAGTCAGTGGGACAGCGTTGCAGAGGCCCACAATTTCTATTCTGCCTTTCGCAACTATGGCACCGCCCGGTTTGGCGAACCCACACGAACCGAAACCGGACTCATTCAGTGGTCGGACGGTGACACCTTCACGCTGGCTCGGCTGGTTTCAAACCAGGTGCTCTTTATCATGGCACCCGATACGGAGACCCTTCTCCTGCTGGATGGCGCATTTCTCCTTCCCCTGGAGCAGCAACCTTGACATCCAACCTCCGCTTCGCACACATCCGGGCGATTCTGTTCGACATCGATGGCACCCTCGCTGACACCGACGATGATTACGTCGGCCGCATTCGCCGCTTCATGAAACCATTTCACTTGCTCAAGCCGGATCGAACCCCCGATCAATGGGCGCGTGAGTTCATCAAGCGAACGGAAACACCGGCCAATATCTTCAAGACCATGCTTGATCGACTCTACATCGACGAGGCGCTCGGATGGATCCGAGACGGATACCACAACATGACCGGAATCAGACCGTCCAATCAACTAAGCTTGATGGCGGGCATTCACGATATGCTAGCTAACCTCCAGCAGGAGTATCAACTGGCCATCGTGACGGCCCGCGAACACCGCAGCAGCATGGCCTTTCTTACGCACTTCAATTTGCTTCCATTTTTCAAGGTGGTGGTCACTGCACGCACAACGCTGCGCTCCAAACCACACCCCGCTCCCATACACCATGCAGCTGCGTGTCTTGGTGTTCGTACGCAGGCATGCATCATGGTTGGTGATACAACCGTGGATATGCGGGCGGCATGCTCTGCAGGAGCAACCGCCATAGGAGTCCTTTGTGGGTTTGGCGAACGAGAAGAGCTGTCCACCGCCGGGGCAGCTATCATTTTGAAAGAAACCCGCGAATTGGACAATCTTCTGGCCGGATCCTGAAGATACTAGTCCTGCTGATCGCTACCCCTGCGCCGTATCGTGACTCTGGATAACCTCCGCAAGGCGCTCCATCCCGATTTCAATCTTGTCACACGTGACGTTGCTGAAGTTAAGCCTCATCGTGTTGCGATGCCCCCCATGCACTGCGAAAGCCTCTCCCGGGATATAAATAACACGCTCAGCCAGCGCTTCGTGAAATAGGTCCATGGTGTTCATCCCCTCTGGCAGAGTAACCCAGATGAACAATCCTCCTTGAGGTTCCGTCCAGGTAGCCAATTTCCTCAGATACTTCGCAAGCGCCTCCTGCATGCATGCACATCGCTTGCGATTGATCCTGGCCATGTCGTTGAGATGCGGTGTCAGCAATCCGCGCCCTAAGAATTCAGCTACAGTACGCTGAAGGAGAGTGGATGTTTCCAGATCAAACGATTCCCGAAGGACGGTCACGCGGGGAAGAAGTCCTTCTGGCACAACCACCCACCCCAAACGAACGGCTGGGGCGAGCATTTTCGAAAAGGATCCCAGGTAGAACACTGAATCCTTGCTGTCAAACGCTTTAATTGGCGGAAGGGCTTCTCCCTCAAATCGCAGCGGCGAGTAGGGATCATCCTCAATGACATTTACCTCATATTCTGCAGCGAGATCGGCGATCAGCTTGCGATTCTCGCGCGAGATGCTTACGCCCAGCGGATTGTGAAAATCGGGTATCAAGATCGCCAACTTCGGGCGAGGCTCTTTCCTGAACGCCCTTTGGAGATCGTCAAGATCCACTCCACTTTCCAAATCGGTACGCACAGTCCGCACCAGCATGTCACGCCCAGCCGTAACCTGCTGTATTCCTGTGAAGGTAATCTCTTCTGTTACGGCGACATCGCCAGGATCGAGGAACAGCCGCGAAAGAATTGCCTGCCCTTGTTGAGCACCGTTGGTGATGAAGATTTGATCCACATTGCATGCCACCCCGCGTCCGCACATATACGTCTGTATCCATTCCTGGAGCGGCCCATACATTGGACTATACTGCAGTGCGGCCGCCCCATCACGCTCCAGAACATCATGCATGCATTCCTGAAAATCACGGATGGGCAGCAGTTCACTTGTTGGCAATCCTCCGGCGAACGATACAATCTCAGGATCGACGGCAAGGGCCAGTAAATCCCGCATCACCGACCTTTTGAGCTTCTTCATTTCCCTGCTATATTTTTCGATGGCCATTCTTCTTCCATCTCCACACATTCGACTGCGGGAAAACAATTGACCGAGTGAGCTTTTTGAAATACGCCCTCACCACGCCATTGTACGCTACATCCCGGGTTTTGATGAACCATGCAGTGCCCCTTGCGCACATCTCTGTGGATAATTCACCATAAACTGTGGATAACTCGCCTTGAATGTGGAGAAGTTGACTTTGTTTCCGTGGTCACCCTGGCTTACCCCCACAACGTCAACATCCCCACATCGCCTCAACAGGTAGCCTGTGGAGGAGTACCCGGCCAATTACCCCTAGATAGCTGTCGACACAATAGAACCCCAGCAGATATGGGGGGAACCTGAGTTGAACGGATGATTTATCCACTTATGCACAGCGCCTATGACGACTACGAATTAAGATTAAAGCCATTAAGTGAATAACCTGAATCGTCATCGTTTGGCCTCTCAAAGGAAGAAGCGCATTACCACTCGATAGGGCAATGCGCTTCTGGACCCTAAGGGAAGGCTATCCTAAAGCCAACCACGGAACTGCATGGCATGTACAACTCGATCAATGGCAACCATGTACGCCGCATCTCGCATGGTTACGGATTGTTCAGTCGCCATGGACTGGACAGCCTGGAAAGCATTGGTCATCTTTTCGTCCAGACGCTGGATGACCTCATCCTTACTCCAGTAGAAATTCATGTCATTCTGAACACCCTCGAAGTAGGAAACGGTGACCCCACCGGCGTTGCAAAGAAAGTCCGGAATAACGAAGATGCCGCGCTGTTCAAGTTCGGCATCGGCTTCAGGCGTGGTGGGGCCATTCGCACCCTCTGCGATGACCTTAACCGAGGAGTTGATATCGCCAACGCTCTGGCTATTGATCTGACCTTCAAGAGCCGCCGGGATGAGGATGTCCACTTCCTTGCTGATCCAGGCGCTATCGGGTTCAATGTCATACCCGGCGTCGCGAGCTTTCTTTTTGTCGATGGTGCCGTAGATGTCCGTGATGTTCTGCAAGAACAGGGGATCGATGCCGTCCTTCTTGTGGAAAGTGTAGGCAGTCTTATCTTCCCGATCCCAGCAGGAGACGGCAAGCACTGTGCCACCCAGGTGTTCCTGGAAGCCAATCGCAGCATATTGAGCGACGTTGCCAAACCCCTGGATGGATGCTGTGGCGCTTGCAGGGTCGATGCCGAGATGGTTGAGAGCTTCGCGCAGGTTATAAATCACGCCGAACCCTGTTGCTTCGGTGCGGCCAAGGGAGCCCCCTGCGCTGACCGGCTTCCCGGTGATGACACCAGGTGTATAGGCCCCCGTCAGTTTGGAGTACTCGTCCATCATCCAGCCCATCATTTGAGGCGTTGTTCCTACGTCGGGGGCAGGCACATCCTGGCGGGGGCCGATGTTTTTCCACATCTGACCGATCCAGCCACGGCATAGGCGTTCTTTTTCACCTGTACTGAGTGTAGATGGGTCAACCGCGATACCGCCTTTTCCGCCCCCCAGGGGGATGTCAGCAACAGCGCACTTCCATGTCATCCACATCGCCAGCGCGCGAATGGTGTCCAGCGTTTCGCTCGGGTGGAAGCGGATGCCGCCCTTATGCGGCCCGCGGGCGTCATTGTGTTGAACCCGGTAGCCAGTAAAGACGCGCGTTGAGCCATCGTCCATATGAACGGGGATCTGGAAGCGGAACTCTCGCAGCGGCCAGCGCAGGATGGCTGAGACGCCGATGTCGAGATTGATCTGTTCTGCGACCTTGTCGAATTGGGCCTGTGCCATTTCAAAAGCGTTCACGTTTTCCCTCACTGAAAGGATAAGTGTTTCCCAGGGTTCGACGAGCCATGTCGTCAGGCAGCCATCTACAGGTAGGTTGATATGGCTTGCCCTGGAATGTACGGATCTTCGGACAACTTTCATTCAACCAGCAGAAGGAGAGGGGGTCAAGTGACAACTCTCATGCTGCATCAGTGCGACCGTCATCCAGCTTTTTGAGGCTTTCGTCGAGAATCTTGTTGAGGGTGCCCGGATCAGCGCGCCCTTTTGTCGCCCGCATCACCTGGCCGAAGAACCATTTGGAAAGGGTCGTTTTACCATCGAGATAATCCTCAACCTGATCGGGATTGGCGTGGAGCGTTTCCTCGACGAGTCTACGGAGGTGGTTACTGTCTTCTACCCGGGAAAGGTTATGGCTTGCAACGTAGTCCGCAGGCGAATCGCCGTTTGCGTAGACAGCTGCCAGCACGCTCTTTGCAGTTGTTTGGTTGATGCGCTTCTCCTCCAGGAGGCGCACCAGCTCCACAAGGTGATTGGGTGTGAAAGGGATGGACGCTATGCCGCTTTCATCCTGATGCAGAAGACTGAAGAGCTCACCCGTCAACCAGTTCGCCAGGGTGGAAGGGGGGAGATCGTCACCTGCTTTGACTGCGGCTTCGAAATATGCTGAGGTGTCTTTTTCTTGCGCGATGATGCCCGCCTGATACCGCGATAGCATCAACTCATGTTGATAGCGGTCAATTTTCTCGGCGGGGAGCTCCGGGAGGGAGGTGCGGATGGAGGTCAGCCATCCCTGATCGATTCTGAGTGGTGGAAGATCCGGTTCCGGGAAGTAACGATAGTCATGGGCTTCTTCTTTGGAGCGCTGGGGATAGGTTTCTCCCGCCTCATCATTCCAGCCCATGGTCTCCTGGATAACCGCTTTTCCCTGCTCAAGAAGACTGGTTTGGCGGTTGATTTCATACTCAATTGCGCGCTCCATAGAACGAAAGGAATTCAGGTTTTTCACTTCGGTGCGCGTGCCCAATTCAGTAGAACCGGCTGGTCGGACCGAGATGTTCGCCTCGAAGCGCATCACACCCTTCTCCATGTCGCCGGAATTGACCTCGAGGTAGCGGACCAGGGAACGGAGCGCAACGGCGTATGCCTTTGCTTCTTCCACGGAATGCATCGCCGGTTCGCTCACAATTTCGAGCAGCGGCACGCCCGAGCGGTTGAAGTCAATCAGAGAACTGCCCTCCCGGTGGAATAACTTTCCCGTATCCTCTTCTAAATGGACTCGGCGGACAGGAATCTGCTTCGATGTATCTCCGGTTTGGATGGTTATCCAGCCGTGTTCTGCGAGTGGGAGTTCATATTGAGATATCTGGTATCCCTTGGGAAGATCGGGGTAGAAGTAATTCTTGCGGGCAAACACACTGATTTCCGCAACGGAACACTGGAGTGCAGCTGCGACTCGCAGGGCGTATTCTACAGCGCGCTTGTTGATGACAGGCAGTGTGCCGGGCATTCCGGTGCAGATTTCACACACAGCTGTATTGGGGGCTGCCGTCGTGGAATCAACGATCGCGCATCCACAAAACATCTTGGACGTCGTCTGTAGTTCAGCGTGGACTTCGAGCCCGATGACAGGTTCGTACGTGGGCATAGTTCCCTCTAGCGATGGTGGTGAGCACTCATTATAAACCACACTAGCCAAGGGAAACGAGGCTGTGCAGATTCAGCCGTAGCGCTGCATGAAGCGGTGCATTCGTTCGAGTGCTTCCTCGATTTTTTCGTAGGAGGTCGCATAGGAGCAGCGCACAAACTGGCCGGACGCGCCGAATGCGTTTCCCGGGACGACGGCAACGCGTTCTTCTTTCAGGAGCCGTTCGGCAAAAAGCTCGTCATCCATGCCGCTGGCGGTGATATCAGGGAAGGCATAGAACGCACCAAGTGGCTCGACGGTTTGAAGGCCAAGTTCGTTGAACCCATCAACGATGAGCCGCCGTCGACGATCGTATTCCGCCACCATGTCCTGCACATAGGTTTGACCGTTGCGAAGGGCTTCAATTCCGGCTACCTGAGCCGTGGTCGGGGCAGACATAATTGTGTATTGATGAATCTTGCGCATAGCGGAAAGAATGGATGCCGGAGCGGCTCCGTAGCCCAGACGCCAACCGGTCATGGCGTAATCTTTCGAAAAGCCGCCCAGGGTAATCGTGCGTTCTTTCATGCCAGGCAGGGATGCAAAGCAAACATGCTTGTGGTGGCTGTACACCAATTGATCATAGATTTCGTCCGAAAGCACAACGAGATCGTGCTTGTCAACAAGCCGGGCAATGTCCTGCAGGCGCTCCCGAGACATGACGGCTCCAGTGGGATTGTTGGGGTAGCCGATGAGGAGTACTTTTGTATGTGGTGTGATGCTGGCCTCAATGGCATCGACTCGCACCTGGAACCCGTCCTCGGGTGAGGTTGGGATGGGGACAGGCACGCCGCCAGCGAAGATGACCTCGGGCTGATAGGAGACAAAGCAGGGAGTGGGCACCAGCACTTCTTCGCCGGGGTTCACGACAGCTGTCAGCGCGAGGTATAGCGCTTCGGAGACACCCACCGTCACGAGGAGTTCGCTGGAAGGGTCATACGAGACACCATAGAGGCGTTCCAGGTGAGCGGCCAGAACTTCGCGCAGCTCCATCATGCCGGAATTGGACGTGTAGTGCGTTTGACCCTTTTCAAGGGAGCGGATGCCCGCCTTCAGGATGGATCCCGGTGTGGTGAAATCCGGCTCGCCGATGCCCAGGGAAATGACGTCGTCCATGGTGGCAGCGATGTCGAAGAAGCGGCGAATTCCGGAGGGGGGTACGCTAGCAACGCGGTTGGCGACGAAGTCTCGCATGCGACGGTGCTCCTTCTGGTTAGGCAACAAACTCACTTACGGATCGGTTTTTGTTGGAGAACAGGCGCAGGGATTAGTCGTCAGGCGGATTCAAGCTCCCATTCATCCTGTCGTTCATCATATGCAAGTTGAAAGGCATGGCCCGATTCAGTCGTGACAAGAAAGACAGGACCAGCCGGAACCCGCCAGCGGGATAGGATGCTCTTAACGATGTGCCGCTGTCCTTCCCATCGAAATGAGCGTGGTTCTTCAGCGTAGGTCGAACCGGAGTGACACATGACCGCTATCGGTGTATCCACGAGCCCCTTCCCCCACCTCACAATATCCACTTCATCCGGCAACTGCCTGTCATGCGTTCATCATACAGAAGGGGATCATGCCGTGTCTACTGTAGAATGATCGCCAATATTGAGTGACGTTCGTTTGCCTTTTATCGTGGCTTCACGTCCGATAATTGAATTGGAGAGGACGGTGTTTTCTACCGATACTCCGGCCTCAAGGATGGCATCGCTGAGAATGCAGCGACGCAGCGTGCATCCCGGGCCGATGCTCACATTGGGTCCAATCACGCTCCCTTCGATCGAAGCTGATGGATCAATGTTGACCGGCGGGATGATGAGCGTGTCCTTCAGGGACATAGGCGATGCTTGATCACGACCGTGGCCGAGAAGGTACCGATTGGTTTGAAGGAGGGCATCTGGTTTCCCGCAGTCCTCCCATACCTCCACAGGCTCGGTGCGCATCACAGCGCCTTTTTCAAGCATGATGTTGATAGCATCCGCCAGGTACCATTCACCCTTCAACTGGGGCTTGTCTTCCATCTGGATGTGAATGGCATCCAGCAGGACCTTTGCCTCTTTGAAATAGTAGAACCCAACCAGTGCTAGATTGATGCTGGGATCGTCCGGCTTTTCTATCAGCCGAAGGATGCGGCCGCTGGGATCGACATCGGCTACACCGAAGCGACGGGGATCGTCGACTTTCTTCACCCATGCAACTCCATCTGCTTCCTCCTTGAGCAAGCTAGTGAGGTCAGCCTCGATGATGGTATCCACGAAGGCCATCACCATGGGTCCTTCGAGGCCTTCACGAGCGAGCCAGATGGCATGCGACTGCCCGAGCATTTCGTCCTGGTACACAAAACGCGTGTTGTACTGGGGATAGGTTTCAGCCATGTAAGCTTCAACCTGCTCGCCAAGGTAACCGACGATGAAGACGACCTCATCAATGGAATCCAGTGAAGCGAACATGTCGAGGACGTGACCGAGCACTGCTTTACCGGCGACGGAAATGAGCGGCTTGGGTTTTGACCAGGTATGAGGTCGCATGCGGGTGCCGTAGCCGGCCATCGGAATCAGGATCTTCATAGCTCAGGGACCTCCTTATGCCAGTTCGTGGCAGATTGGAATGCGCAGGCTGCCTTGAACAGGGCAGCCTCGCCGAGATGAGGGGCGTTGAACTGCATGCCGATAGGCATATGGTCATGGTCGAATCCGACCGGGAGTGCGAGGCCGGGGATGCCAGCGAGATTAGCAGGAAGCGTGAACACGTCTTCGAGATACATGGAGAGCGGGTCGTCGCTGTGCTCACCAAGCGGGAAGGCCGTGGTGGGCGCGACCGGGCAGGCAATCAGATCGACGGTTTCGAATGCGCGCTCGAAGTCATCCTTGATCAGGGTGCGCACTTTCTGGGCCTGCCCGTAGTAGGCGTCATAATAGCCTGCAGAGAGGGCGTACGTGCCGAGCATGATGCGGCGCTTGACTTCCTTTCCGAAGAGGTTGCCGCGCGTGGCCAGGTATTGCTCCATTAAATCAGATGCGGGCTGACGCGGACCGAAGCGGACGGCATCGTACCGCGCCAGGTTGGCGGATGCTTCTGCGGGGGCGATAAGGTAATAGACCGGGAGCGCCAGCGCCGTATGGGGAAGCTGGATATTGTGGATGGTGGCGCCTAGATCCCTGGCAACCTGGACAGCCTTCATGACAGCCTGTTCCACTTCGGGCTGGATGCCTTCAAGGAAGTACTCTTCTGGAACACCGATGCGCACACCTCGTAGTGTGCACTCGTCCAGGTGTATTGAGGGGACGGGATCGATGACGGACGTCGAGTCGAGAGGATCGTGGCCGGCCATGATGTTGAACAGCGGCAGTAAATCGGCTGCGTTGCGGGCAAGAGCGCCGACCGTGTCCAGTGAGGATCCGTATGCGATGAGCCCATAGCGCGAGACCCGCCCATAGGAAGTCTTGATGCCGCTGGCCCCGCAGAAGGAGGCTGGCTGACGGACCGATCCACCGGTGTCCGTGCCAAGTGCGGCGAAGCACATGCGCGCCATCACGGCTGCAGCGGATCCCCCCGAGGAACCCCCGGGAACGCGCGTGAGATTCCATGGATTATGCGTCGCTCCATAGGCTGAGTTCTCTGTCGAGGAACCCATGGCGAATTCATCGGTATTGGTTTTACCCAGCATAACCGCGCCCGCCTCGAATAATCGGCGAACGCTTGTGGCTGAGTAGGGGGGACGAAAACCCTCCAGGATGAGAGACCCGCAAGTCGTGGGTATCCCCTTTGTGCACAGGACGTCTTTCACAGCAATCGGAACGCCGAAAATGCGTGGAAGAGGATTCTCTGGCGCTTTCCGCCAGGTCTGGAATACCTTGTCGGCCGCCGCTGCCTGTTCGAGCGCGAGGTCAGGGGTGAGATGGAGAAAGGCGTGAACCTTTGGCTCGACCTGGTCGATGCGATCGAGGCAGGCTCTGGTCAACGCGGTGGAGGATGTTTCTCCACGGCGAAGAGCGTGGGCGGCTTCCTGGAGTGAAAGGTTCAGTAGTGGGTTCATGAGCAGATGGCGTCGATAGTGAGATGGTCACGCATCGAAGATGGGCGGAACCTGGAACATGGCGTCGCTCTTCGATGGAGCATTCGCAAGGATGTCCTCCTGTGGAGGGCCTTCGCGCAGCACATCTTCCCTGAGCGGTGCATCCAGGGATAAGACGCTTGCTGTCGGCGAAATGGCGGAGGTATCGATTTCACGCAACCGGGCAGCGTAGTCCAGAATGTCGGAGAGCTGCTCGGTGTAGCGAGCCTCTTCCTCCGCAGTCAATTTCAAGCGGGCAAGCTTGGCAATATGTTGGACTTCATCTCGTGTAAGCGCCATGGCAGGTGAATTATAGCAGAGAGAATCCAATCCACAGGTGACGGATCAATAGAAAAAACGGAGATGGCGCCGGCGCCATCTCCGTTTGCAGATGTGCTGGAACGCTCAGGGGAGCGTATGCAGGAATTTGTCCTGGCGGCTGAAGCGCTCTGGGTAGACTACCTCGCCTGTGTATCGGCCGTTTTCCCGCCTCAGTGAAGGGAAGATAAGCCCGCGGCCAAGGGGGACGTCGATCGTCCGACGTTCAAGTTCCGGACGAAGGGGATCGGTGTATACGTAGCGTTCTCGCCAGGCGACTGTGCCATCGTAATCGCCAGTCGAGCGCAGGTCAGCGACGAGTTTCAACATCGCAGCAGAAGCCTCATGTGCCATTTTGTATTTCACAGCAAAGCGGGTGCGGCCAGCCTGTTCGACGCGCTCAATGGCTCCGAATTCTTCAAAGTAGTGGAAGATGGCATTCCGGGCTATGGTATGAGCCTGAGCGGGCTCGAAACGCAGCGCCGAGAGCATGGTGAGAAGCATGCTGTCGTAGCAGGCTTCCTCCTGTGTTGGCGATATAACCCCATCATCAACCAGCAGTTTTGTCGCCCACATGCCAAACAGTTCTGCGCGGGCTTCCTCCAAGCCGGAGTATTCGGCTTTGAGATAGTCTGCAGGCTGCCCGGCACGATGTTTGGGGTCCATCGCTCCTGTTGAATGTCCAATTTCGTGCAGCGCGCTGTGAAGTTGAGCGGAATCGAAGAGGATGTCGCTCTTCTCGGCGAAGGTCTCGTCCGTGAGAAACTCCTGCGCGTAGAGCTTTCCCGTGATGCGATGCGCCGCCCGACCGGTGTTGAGAAAGACCATGTTTACGGCGCCGACATTTTTCACGACCCATTGATCGTTCGGCAGGCTTTGCGCGATGGTCGTATTTGGCGAGCCGATGTAGTCACCTGCCCATGCGAGCACGTCCACGAACTTCAAGGTTGGCAGCAGCGAGAGGTCGACCTGGTCATTCTTGTAGGTCCAGGGGGCAGTTTTTTCGTAAACCGGTACCCGTTCCACAATAGCGCTCAGCAGCTCTTCTGCAGCCTTGTTACGAAGATACATGCCGCCTGTCGCTGCTCCCCGGGCGTTCTTGAAATCATCGAGGTATACCTCAAGGGCGGTTGAGATGACCACATCGATTGGAGAACGATGGCGGACCCACATGTAATCCGCCAGCCGACGTGCTTCGGCTTTCCCGGTTTCAATTTCCAGGATTTTGGCGTCGAGGTAGACCTTCAAGCCGGGGTCTTCGGCGAGATCCCGTGCGGCGCGGAGATGGACGGCAATGTCCTGCAGGGCGTTGCGGTAGACATCCTCGTTCAAGTGAACATGCAGCTGCCCATCATCGTCTCTCACCACGCGAGAGTTGACGATGGAGGCTTCCTCACCGAGCGCCTCATATTCGGCCTCGGTGATGTCTCCGGGGTAAAAGTTGGCTGTCGTCGGCAGGCTGTGACCTTCGGTAAGCAGGTCAAGCACGAGCTCTAGATCTTGTTCAGCGCATGCGCCGGCTTTCCCGGCAAGTGTGCGCAGATTCTCCCGGGGTATGTCGAGCAGATGGTTTTTTCTCGGCAAAGAAGAGAAGGGGCCGTTCTGGAGATTGAGGATCTCACGGTAGTCCTCGAGACGTTCATGCTCGGCACCGTCTGAGACGGCAAGGAGCTGGTCAACCAGGCGCCTGAGGATTGCGGTCCGGGGATCGAACTGGTCGCTGAAAATGGGGTTCATCAGATTCACCGCGTCAACAAGATGTCCGATGAGCTGGATCTCGAGGTCGGTGAACGCGGATAGATCAACCTCAACGTGCGTGAACCCAGCCTTGCGCGGCGGCTCCCCCTCTTGTTGATAGGACACATACGAGACGGAAGGTTTATACTCAGCCATAGTCAGCTCCAGGGAAGGGCAAACGAACGCGGGTAGGCGCGTTGATTATAGCAGAGGCGACGCAAGGTTGAATAACGAGGGGTGGAGGAAAGAGCGGGGGGGTTATTCTGTCACATCAACAACACGAGCGCCAAGCTCGGTGATGGCTGTATCGACCAGGCCGTTGGCAACGACGAATACAGGTTTGCCGTTGTCGAGGAGAATGATCTTAACCATCGCTCCGTCTTCTTTCTCGGGCGTCTTGTGGTCTGCAACCTTGATGGTTTTCAGAGAGTTCCGAACGTCACAATCAAACATAGTTTTTACCTAGCCTATTCTCTACCTACGATTCTATCACGCAGGATACCATTCTGTACCTTACAGCTACTCTACAACAACATCATCCTCGAAGATGCCCTTTCGGCTGTCGATTGGCTGACATCATTCAAAGCGGAAGCGCCAGAGACCCAGTGCGAAAAAGAGCATGGCAAATCCGAGTAGCACACCTGATTCAAGCAGCACGCCTTCAACACCCTGACCACGCAATATCACATCACTGAAGGCCCGCATGGCCCATGTCGAGGGAACCGCGGAGACAGCGATCTGGTAGGCGGGAGGTGTAATGTCCAGCGGCCACCACGCTCCTCCCAGCGCAGCCATGAGCATGGAGAACATGGTCGTCCAGCCGTCTGCTTGTCCTGCAGTGCGTGCCAGCGTGGCCAGGAACAACCCCAGGGAGGTGGAGGCGAGGGCGAAGCTGAATACGGACAGACCGAGGGCGAGCGGCGATTGTCCCCAGGGGATATCAAAGGCAAGCGCACCGAACACGATCAGGATGACCATTTGAATCAGGCCGAGAAAAAGGCGACCAAGGATCAGCCCTGCAAGGATTTCTGCCTTGTGGGCAGGCATGGTCAGCAGGCGGCGTAGCGTGCCATGTTTGCGTTCGTTGACGATGGCCACCGAGCCACCGAGCAGTGTGATCAACGACCAGGTGACAAGCTGCCCGGGTGAAGATTGCTCGAAGCCCTCAGCAATCTCAATCGAGGTATCCGTCCCCGTTTCGGTTTCCACAACAACGCTCGGAGTTGTCGCGAGTTGTGTTGCCAGCGCCAGCGCTTGATCCGCATAGGACTCTCGTTCGGCGTCGCTGTTGAATGGCTGCAGGCGCTCGGCTTCCGCCATGCTGGTCTGCACCACCAGATACAGAGAACCGGTCGTCGCAGCGGCGGACCGAACCGACTCGCGCACGATGGCGCTTGTCATATCTTCCTCCCCCATGACAAATCGGAGAGAGACCGTCTCGCCTTCCGCCACGCTGGTTGAAAACGTCTCGGGGATGACCACCGCAATGTTGATCTCGCCATCATCGATGGCGGCGAGAGCCCGATCCAGCGTGGTGGCGATCGGCCTGGAAGAGGTGGAAGCTTCAAGTGCCTGTGCCAGGGTTTCGGATAACGCACCTCCGTCGAGGTTCACGAGGGCATATGGTTGGCGAGGATCATGGTCTTCGCCGCTTCCTCCCAGGGCGAGTCCGACAACCGCTGTAAAGACAAGCGGCAGAATCAGGAAAAAGATGAAGGTGGAGCGGTGGGAGAATTCGATGCGAATGTGGTTGATGGCGACGGCAAGCACGCGTTTCATGGCAGGTTTCTCCTGAATCCCATCACGGCCATTCCCGTCAGGAGCGTCGTCAGTGCCAGCAGCGGTAGCCAAACGGCATGCAGTTCGCTGTACAGATTTCCGGCGGCGAGCAGTTGATAACCTTCAATCCCGAGTGTGCTCGGGCTGACGTTGCTAATGGTCATCAACCAGTCCGGAAAATTCGTGCGCGGAAAGTAGTTGCCGCTGATCACGCCCAGAATGAGGACGGTTGCCGTCCCGGCGATGCTCGCCTGACTACTGGTCTTGACCAGCGATGCAATCACCAATCCCATGGCCGCCATGACGGCAACTGTGAGCATGGTATGCAGAACCACGCCCAGGGGCTGCCCCCACGCGACATTGAGGAGAAGGGCGCTCGCAGCAATGAGGACGCCCATCTGGAACAGCCCTTTGATAAACGTAGAGAGCATCTTGCCTGCCAGGATTTCGACCCGGTAGGTGGGTGACGCTTTGAGCCGATCGTACGTGCCCGTGTCACGTTCGCGCAGCAGACTGTTAGCGGAAGAGGACATACTAAACATCAGAAACAGGATCGCCATCCCGGATGCGTAATACTGCATCCAGTTGAAAGTGCCTGTGGCCAGTTCGTCGCCCCCCGCTGCTTGACGGATTTCAGTCTCTACCTCAATAAGCGGCTGCCCCGATGTCGCTCGTGCGGCTCTTTCTCCGATAACGGACATCTCGCTAGAGGCCGTGGAAGGATCAAGGATGTTGCGGGTAGTGAGAAGTCGGATGCTGACAGTGGCTCCAAGGTTGGCTGCATTAACGCGTTCGGTGAATTGGTGGACAATGCTGACGATGACGCCTGAACTGACCGGACGAGCAGGGTTGGTGTAGACCCGCAGGACAGACGCGTTGTCTCCCGGCGTTGCAGATGCAAAGATGTCCGCCGTGAAATTCTCCGGGATGATGACGGCCGCAGCAGCCTGATCGCTGTCGACCGCCCGTGTGGCTTCACCTGCACGTTCTGCGCGGGATGGCTCCAACAGCCTGGCAAGATCTTCCTCATAGAAAACATCAAGCAGTGCCTGTGCGAGTTCACCACCGTCATTGTCGACAAGAATCACAGGGATGTCCTGTATGCCGCCATCGGTGCCGCTAAACGCGAACGTGATGGCGAGTGTCAGGGCGAAGGGGGCAGCGAGCATCAGAAGCAGCGCCGTTCGATCTCGAAACAGCTGCACAAGGTCTTTCCAGGTGAGCGTCAGGATTTTCTTCATGGGCTAATCACGCAGGCTGCGACCGGTGAGATGAAGGAAGACGGCTTCCAGATTGGGCTCTTTGATGGTGACATTGGTGACCTTTACGCCAGCCCGGTTGGCGGCTGCGACCATCGCGGCGAGTGAAGCGTTACCGTCATCTACAATGAGACGCACGGTGCCATTCTCTGGATGTGCTGAGACCACCCCGTCAATGGCCGTCAGGGCGTCTTCCAACCTCCTGGAGGACTGTTCGGCGGAGAGACTGAGTTCGACAATGTCATGCTCCCCGACAAGAAGCGTGAGTTCCTCCAGTGTGCCGGCGGCGATTAATTCCCCATGATCGATGATGCCGATACGATCACTCAGTTCCTGGGCTTCTTCCATGTAATGGGTGGTATAGAGCACCGTCATGCCGCTGTTGTTGAGCGCTTTAACGGTATCAAGGATGCTGCGTCGGCTCTGGGGGTCGATGCCAACGGTAGGCTCATCCATGAAGACCATTTCGGGTTCGTGCAGCAATCCAACGGCGATATTAATGCGGCGTTTCATACCGCCTGAATAGGTTTCAATCCGTTCCCGGGCGCGATCCTCCAGCCCAACAATCTTTAGCACGGTTTGGATGCGGTCAGTCAGTTTCTTGCCACCCATGCCATACATGCGTCCCCAGAAGCGTAAGTTTTCGATCGCCGACAGGGTGGGATACAGGGCGATGTCCTGGGGGACAAAGCCGATGAGCCGTTTGACGTCAAGCAGCTCCTCCTTGACAGAGTGGCCGCCGACGAAGGCTTCACCGTCGGTAGGGACCAGCAAACCGCACAGCATGGAAATGGTGGTGGTTTTCCCGGCACCGTTTGGCCCGAGCAGGCTGTAGATCTCCCCGTGTCGAATGTCCAGGTTAATCCCCTTGACGGCCGGCTCTGCAGCGCCTGGGTACTGCTTAACCAGGGCCTGGGTTTCGACCATGCTGTTCTCTCTTTTCACCGTAACCATACTGCCGCACCTCTTTCCCCATGTCGACCAAATCGCATCGTCACAAGGTTTTTACCATACAAGGGGAAGAAGTATGCTAATGTCTGTTAACAATACCAACGGGATGAGGTTGGTCCCCCTGACGTGATGCTCGCATCCCGCGGCATGGATGGATTCAATATGGACGTCCGATCAACGCTGTTCAAGGAAGTGGTCATTCTTATTCCAGAGGTCTTCCACGATGAGCGTGGTTTTTTGATGGAGGTTTATCAGGAACGGCGCTACAAGGATTTGGGAATTGGCCCGTTTGTCCAGGAAAACCACTCCCGCTCCGTCGCGGGCACGCTGCGCGGGTTGCATTATCAAATTCAAATGGCGCAGGGCAAGCTGGTGCGGGTGCTACAAGGACGCATTTTTGACGTCGCGGTCGATTTGCGCAAGGACTCACCGACATTCGGACAATGGGCTGGAGAGATCCTTTCTGCGGATGGTCGGGAGCAAATGTGGATTCCGCCATGCTTTGCCCATGGGTTTTATGTCATCAGCGATGGCGCTGAGGTGGAATACAAATTGACCGACTACTACGCTCCTGAATGGCAGAGAACCGTTCGCTGGGATGATCCTGATATCGGCATTGCATGGCCGTTGGTTGAAGGTCGTCCACTGTTCCTCTCGCGGCGTGATCAGAAGGGGACAGCGTTGAAGGATGCAGAGGTGTACACTTTGATGGGGACGGATAACCGCCAGGCTCAGGAGGAATAGGTATGCACAATGTGCTTGTCACAGGTGGTGCAGGTTTCATCGGTTCCAATTTTGTCCATCACCTTCTCGGCGGACATCCTGAAGTGCGAGTCATCACCCTGGATGCGTTGACGTACGCGGGCTGTGAGGAAAACCTCGACTCTCCTCCTAACGCTGAGAACCATACGTTTTTCAAGGGCTCTATCCTCAACCAGCCGCTGCTGGATAGACTTTTCCAGGAACACCGCATTGACACAGTCGTGCACTTCGCTGCGGAGACGCATGTGGATCGCTCGATATATGAGCCGCGCGTCTTCCTGGATACCAACATTGTGGGCACGTATACGTTGCTTGAAGCCGCGCGTAAGGCATGGATCGATGAGAGATGGGTGCCCTTGGGTGATTGTCGCTTCCATCAGATTTCGACCGATGAAGTGTTTGGAACGCTCGAACCCAACGACCCTCCCTTCTTTGAAGCACAGGCCTATGCTCCCCGCTCCCCTTATGCAGCCTCAAAGGCTTCCGCTGATCATTTCGTCCGTTCCTTCGGACATACGTACGGACTTCCATTTACCATCAGCAACAGCTCGAATAATTATGGCCCCCGTCAGTACCCTGAGAAGTTGATCCCGCTCGTCATCCTGAATGCCATTGAAGGCAAGCAGCTGCCCATCTACGGGGATGGCCTTCAAATTCGAGATTGGCTCTATGTGGAAGATCATTGCCGAGCCATCGTCGATATTCTTGAGCGGGGCACATCTGGATCAAGCTACAACATTGGGGGCCGAAACCAATCCACCAACCTCGAGGTTGTGCAGCAGGTTTGTGCCATCCTGGATTCATTGCGCCCCGACTCACCGGTTGTTCCGCACAGTGATCTCATCACCTTTGTTTCCGATCGACGCGGGCATGATCGGCGATATGCCATGGATACCTCCATGATTGAGATCGAACTGGGTTGGAGGCCGATTGAGACATTGGATACAGGACTGCGGAAAACGACCCAGTGGTACCTGGAGCACCCTGAATGGATTGCGGCGATAGAGATGAGGCCTGATTACCGAGAATGGATTGCTCGGAACTACCTTGAACGGGGAGGCAGCGAGTGAGAGGCATTATCCTGGCCGGTGGGAAGGGAACCCGTCTGTACCCGATTACACTCGCGGCAAGCAAGCAGATGGTGCCGGTGTACGACAAACCGATGATTTACTATCCGTTGTCGTCGCTTATGCTTGCTGGTATACGCGAGATCCTTATCATCACGGCGCCGGAAGCGCTGGATGGATTCAAGCAGCTCCTCGGTGATGGAAGCCAGTGGGGATTGACGTTTGACTATGCAATACAAGCGCAACCGCGTGGGTTGGCCGATGCTTTCCTTGTCGGTGAAACATTCATTCGCAATGAGCCAGTCTGCCTTATTCTCGGCGATAATATTTTCTTCGGTCATGGGCTCCCGGATAAATTACGAAAAGCCGCTGAACTCGTATGCGGCGCACACATTTTCGCGTACCGCGTGTCGAATCCGATGCGCTATGGCGTTGTTGAATTCGATCCAACCGGGAAAGCGTTGAGTATCGAGGAAAAGCCTTCCCACCCGCGTTCCTCGTTTGCCGTTCCAGGCATCTACTTCATGGATGGGCGTGTGTCTGAGAAAGCGGCACAACTCAAACCCTCGCCGCGCGGTGAACTCGAAATTGCTGATCTCACCCGTTGCTACCTGGAAGCGGGAGAACTGCATGTCGATGTGCTTGGGCGTGGCATCGCGTGGCTTGATGCCGGCACGCATGAATCATTGCTTCAGGCGGCGAGCTTTATCCAGGCTGTACAAGAACGTCAGGGTTTGATGATTTCCTCGCCAGATGAAATTGCCTTCCAATTGAATTACATCAGCGCCGACCAACTCTTACAATTAGCAGAGGCGATGGGGGACAATCACTACAGTGCATATCTGCGAGCGGTCGTCGAGGAACGTTACAATCCCTGGGAACAGGGACGCCCGTGAGGGCGCTTCTTTTTGGCGCTTCGGGGCAGCTTGGTCGAGCCCTGGTTCAGGAGCTGAGCCCGCACATTGACCTTTGCGCCCCGGATTCTACGATCTGTGACATTGGCCAGGTGGACCAGCTGCGGGAGCAGATTGGAGCTTGCCGGCCCGACATTCTCATCAACGCGGCCGCGTACACAGATGTCGATCGCGCCGAAAGCGAACGCGAGGAGGCTTTCGCGATCAATGCCATTGCCCCGGGCGTAATGGCGAGCGAGGCGCACGCCCTGAGCATACCGCTGATTCACTATTCGACAGATTATGTGTTCGATGGACGAAGCGAACGAGGCTACCGGGAGGATGACAAGGCACAACCGATCAACGTTTATGGACGGTCAAAGCTGGAAGGCGAGAGACGTATTCGCCAGGAAACCTCGCGCTTCCTCATCCTGCGCACGAGCTGGTTATACAGCTTCAACAGCGATAGTTTTCCGCGACGGGTCCTCGAATGGGCTCAAACACAGCCAGAACTGCGCATCGTCAGTGACCAAATCGGCAGCCCGACCTGGTCGGTTGACCTCGCCGCAGCAACGACCACGCTTCTGCAGCGATGGCTGCAGAAGCCCGGAGCGTGGTTTGATCAACACGCTGGACTTTATCACCTGGCAGGCGAAGGTTGCACATCACGCTATACGTGGGCATGTACCCTGCTCGACCTTGCCCAAGCAGCTGGGGAAAAGGCCCGCGTGCGCATCACACCGGTGGATTCCTCTGCCTTCCCCTCCCCGGCTGCACGCCCGGCTTTCTCAGCACTTTCTTCGGCGTTCTTCAGAGCTCGCTTTGGTTTTTCGCTGCCCCCCTGGCAGCAATCTCTAGAAAAGGCGCTTCCTGAAATGCGTTCCAACTAATCAACACAAAATACGTGACCTTGATCGCTGAGCCATGCGGTGTAAGCAGGTCTCGCAGTGAAGCGCATCAACCGCGCATGCGGCATGCCGTCTGCAGGACAGTATCCTGATGCTACCACCATCGCTGCCCCGGCATCTTCTGGCTCTTCAAACAACAGGTTTGGCCGCCCTGGCGTGGGCCACAATCCATAGCGAAGTCTGCTGGATCCATCCGGAAGACGGCCGTAGCTCAGGTTGTAAGCTCGCACCCGCAGATAGTTGATATGGTCCCTCACGCTTCCATCTGGTGCGAGCAGATACACGTCATCTCCGCTGTCGTTCAGCGCAATACGCGTGGTAGTGCGGAAGAAGACGGCGAAGGATCCAGAAGAAATCGTAATGCCAGGGATGGTGTAAGGCGCAGAACCACTTCCGCGAACGTCATCAAGCTGCCAGCCGCGCAGGTAGACTGCTTCTGGCCCCAGGTTATGCAGTTCGATGAATTCATCATAGACATCGATGTTGCCTGTCCCCTCCCAGTCGTAATGGGGTCGCATCAGCACCTCATTGATAACTACCCGTCCTAGGATGGGGGTTGGCGACGGGAGCGGGAGCAAGATGGAATTGGCAGATCCAGGCGTTCCTGCGATGGGGTGTCCGTTGGCATCGAGGCCACAACCATGGTAGCCATTGAAGGTTCCCCAGTTGCCAGCGATATCCTCCCCGCCGCGACGTTCCATACTTCGCCGGCTGGAGGCATTTCCCGCTGGCCATCTGCGCCGACCTTGATTTGCACTGTCGATCAGATGTTGCGATGGATCGAGAAGACGCAATGTCTCCCCGCTGTTGTTGAGTGCGCCTGCGTACACCTGATGGGCATTCCTATCAGCGATGGCGTTGTCATCACTTCGCTCCAGCAGAAAGAAGCCATGGGCTGCGATGGTGCCTTGCAGTGGAATATCAATGTCCCCATCATCGGTCAGCTTCCAGCCGTTGAGATCCAGGGCGGAGGGTGAGGTGTTGTACAACTCGATCCACTCATCGCTGGACGATGCGTGCGTGCCTGACCATGCCACTTCGTTAATCAACACTACACCGGGAGCATAACTGACCGGATGTGGCGAGGGGGTGGGGGTTTGCGACGGCGTCATCGCAGCGGGTGTGGGCGAGGGGAATAAAATGCCATTTGGCATGCGCGGTGTCCCGTGAATGCGATGTGCGCCTGCGTCCAGGCCGTTCCAGCACCAGTCAGGGCTGGTGGCCCAGTTGCCGGGTCGGTCCTCACCCCCTCGCCGCTCCATGGTGGTTCGGCGGCCGGCATCACCCCCTGGCCATCCGCCGCCGCCCAGGTTAGCGCTGTCGATAAGGTTCCCTCCCGGATCGTATAGGTACAGGGTTTCACCGCTGTTGTGCAGACTGCCTGTGTAAATCAGGTCAGCCGCGATGCTGGAGACGGTGCTGTCGTCCGTCCGCTCGAGCAGGAAGAGGCCATATGGGGAGAGTGCACCATGCAGGTGAACCGTGATGTCGCCATGGTCTGTTAACCGCCAGCCGTCCAGATTCACAGGCGAGGGTCCTGTATTGAGAAGTTCGATCCACTCATCGTTGGCGCTGTGGGTGGTGCCGCTCCAGGCGACCTCATTAATGAGCACGAGTCCGGCTGGATGAGGCGTTGACGGTGGAGAAACTGGAGCCGACGTGGGGGTCGATGTACCTGTGCTGGTCACTGTTGCGGTGCCGGTCATGGTTGCCGTGAAAGTGGCTGTGCGGGTGACGGAATGGGTGGGGCTTGGCGTGGTTGGAGGGCTGGGCGTCACGGACGCTGATGGGCTTGAACTGGGGGATGGGGATATGTGTGTTGGTGGAGCCCGTGTCAACGTAGGTGTTACGGACAACGTTGGCGTCGGCGTGGACGTAGGCGTTTCCGTCGGCATATTTTGAAGCAATGGTTCTGCCGCTGGATGCAGCAACAGACCAAGACAACACAACCCGGCGCACATCAGAGAGGCTGGGTCGATCGAAGAACGTGAATGGGTCATCGTTCCCCCTCAGACCCGTTTGCTTAACGCTACATCATTTTCCTCTTCCTTGTCAATCTCGATGCCTCAGGCTCGACCGGCGATGAGTATAATGGCGGTACGATGAGTGTGCAGCAAGCGCTTGACACGTTGCGGATGGACAGCCGATTTATGGATCATGTAGCCGCGTGGGAGGTTCTCCCGGCGCGCCCGGCTCACCACGCGCCCTATCCTCATGCGCTTGATCCAGCGTTAATCCGGGCGATTGAAAAAATGGGCACGGCTCCCTTGTTCAGTCATCAGGCAGAGGCGATTTCCGCTGCGCTCGATCATCACAACCTCGTCGTTGTTACAGGCACCGCTTCTGGAAAGAGTCTCTGCTATAACCTGCCAGTCATACAGCATCTCCGTGCGGATATGGAGGGGCGGGCGCTGTATCTATTCCCGACGAAGGCGCTCGCCCAGGACCAGTCGGAAGCCCTTTCTGCTTTTCTCCATGCCGTGCCCGGAGCGGGCGAGATTCACGTTCGTACGTATGACGGGGACACGCCGACAGGGCAGCGGGCGGCGATACGACGTGATGCGCGCGTGGTCATTACCAATCCCGATATGCTGCACACGGGCATTCTGCCCCACCACCCCCGCTGGGCAGCGCTCTTCGAAAACCTCAAATGGGTGGTTGTGGATGAGCTGCATATGTATCGCGGGGTATTCGGTTCCAATGTGGCCAACCTCATCCGTCGATTGCGGCGCATCTGCGCCTTTTATGGGTCAGAGCCTCATTTCATCATGACGTCGGCGACGATCGCCAACCCGAAGGAACTTGCTGAAACGTTGATCGAAGCGCCAGTCCAGCTTATCCCGCCTGATCTGGACGGATCACCGCGTGCGGAAAAGCATGTGATTCTATACAACCCGCCCGTGATCGACCCCCGCCTGGGCATGCGGCGAGCCTATACGCTTGAAGCTACACGTATCGCGAGAACCTTTCTCCAGCAGGATGTTCAGACCGTTCTCTTCGCCCGAGCCCGCCGGACGACGGAGGTTCTTCTGGGCTACATGCGTGACGAAGTAGAGGCCATGGGCGGCGATACACAACGGATTCGCGGCTACCGCGGGGGGTACCTCCCCCTTGAGCGACGTGAAATTGAACATGGTCTCCGGGCGGGCGAGGTGCTCGGCGTTGTGGCGACGAACGCGCTCGAGCTCGGTGTAGACATCGGCTTGCTGGGCGCGGCGGTGCTGGTCGGCTATCCCGGCAGCATCGCCAGCTTGTGGCAGCAAGCCGGGAGGGCTGGAAGGCGCAATGCGCTTTCAGCAGCCGTGGTTGTGGCGTCAGCAGCACCGCTCGACCAATTTATCGTCTCTCACCCCCGCTATGTGTTTGAACGCTCTCCGGAAATGGGCTTGATCCACCCCAACAATCTCTCCATACTCCTGCGGCACCTCGCATGTGCCTGCTTCGAACTTCCTTTTCAAGAGGGAGAGGGGTTCGGGAAAGCAGGGGATGTCCCTGACTTGCTACGCTTCCTCGCGGAGGAAGGCCGTTTGCACGAGACGAATGGTGCCTTTCATTGGATTGCAGATTCCTATCCGGCGGAGGACGCGTCTCTCCGATCAGGTGATGAAGCCGCGATCGTGATTCAGGCGAAAGAGCACGGCAAGCCGACGGTCATCGGCGAAATTGATCGCAGCACCGCACCGGTGTTGATTCATGAGGGCGCAGTCTACATCCACGAAGGGCGAACGTTTCTCGTGGAAGAGCTACAGTGGGAAAAGGCCATTGCGTCTGTCGAGCCAGCAGAGGTTGATTATTACACCGTTGCCTCAGAGACATTTGATCTGCAGGTGAACGATGTCTTTGATGCCGTAGAATCGCACAGCGCAAGGCGTGCCTATGGCGACGTTCGGATTACCTCACAAGCATCTTCCTATCGAAAGGTTAAGCGTTACACACACGAAACCCTTGGCTATGGCACCATCGATCTTCCTTCGAGACAATTCGACACGACAGCTTACTGGACCTGGTTTTCATCGCGGCTTGTCGAGCAGATGGAAGAGGAAGGTGTGCTGCTCACCCCCAATGACTACGGCCCCAGTTGGAAAAAAGCGCGTGATCAAGCCCGCATGCGCGATCGCTATACCTGCCGTCAGTGCGGTGCGGTGGAGTCCAGCAGCCATCCTCATCATGTCCATCATCTGGAACCTTTTCGCACATTTGGTTATGTTCCTGGCGAGAATCGCAGGGATGTGGAAGCCAATAACCTGGACAATCTCATCACCCTCTGTCCCGCGTGCCATCACCGAGCAGAATCGGCGAGAGGGAAACGCAGCGCACTGGGCGGCCTGGCGTATACCCTGGGCAACATCGCGCCGCTTTTCCTGATGTGCGATCCGCGTGATATCGGGGTTGTCCCCGAAGTGCGCTCGAGAGCGACGGGCAGCCCGACGATTACCGTTTATGATCGCGTTCCCGGCGGACTGGGACTGAGTGTGCGGTTGTTTGAGCATCACGATGCCCTGCTGAAAGGGGCCCGGGATTTGATCGTAGAATGTGCATGCGAGGATGGTTGTCCGGCATGTGTGGGACCGGTGGACGAGCATGCTGATGTAAAGCGCATGACGCTACGCCTGTTGGAAGTGCTCCTTGAAAGCGAAGCTTAAGGATGCGAGGTGGGCAAATGCCAGGCGGGAGTCGGGCATGTCGTCATTAAGGACGCTTGCGCAAGTAAATCATCCAGTACAACAATCCTACAAATACCGAGCCGCCGATGATGTTGCCTATGGTCACGGGGAGCAAGTTGTTGAGGAGGAAATGTCCCCAGGTCAGTTCGTCAAAATGAAGATTGAGCGCGAATGCCGCCTGGGAGGCGAACGACGGGTCTAGGTCCTTGATAAAGAGTCCGATGGGGATAAAGTACATATTGGCTACACTGTGTTCAAAGCCTGCAGCGACAAAAGCCGTGATGGGGAAGAGAATGGCGCTAATTTTACCAACCGTAGTACGGGCGCTAAAGGTCAACCAGACAGCAAGGCAGACGAGGATGTTGCACATCACGCCGAGGGCGATGGCCTGAACGACGTCAAACCCCAGCTTCCCATTGGCGATGGAGAGGGCAGTTTGACCAACCAGTCCCCCTGCAAAGAGGTACTGTCCCGTGAGGAACATGATGGCAGCCAGCCCAACGGAGCCGATAAAGTTGCCCAGGTAGACGATGCCCCAGTTCCGGAGCAGGCCTGTGAGTGAAATTTTGCCGCTGGCGAGCGCGATGGCGATCAGGCTGTTTCCAGTGAAAAGTTCCGCTCCTCCCACCACCACGAGGATCAGGCCCAAACAAAAGACCAGCCCGGTGAGCAGTTTGGTCACGCCGTAGGAGAGCACGCCGGCCGCTCCTGCTGCAACAGTGGTGGCAAAAACGGCACCTAATCCAATATATACACCAGCGAGAATGGCGAGAAGAAAGAGGTCCACTGCAGGTGCGCTGGCTTTTCGGATGCCGGCACGTTCGGCCTTGACGGCCATCTCCTCGGGCGACAACGCTTCCATCCTGGTGTTTTGGGTCATGGAAACATCCTTTCAAGGCGACTGCGTCCGCCCGATCAGAAAGCGCAGCAGCACGATGAGTAGACCTAAGCCTGTTTGTGATATTTTACACAAAAGACTGTCATTGTGAGACCAAAATGGACGAACCCGCTGATATCAGCGGGTTCCATATCGCGACAACGTACGGTTGGGCTAGATGACCACCACGCTTGCAGCTTGCGGTCCCTTCGGACTGTCTTCAATCGTGAACTCGACCCGCTGGCCCTCCTCCAATGTACGGAAGCCTTCAGCCTGGATCGCCGTATAGTGGATGAACACATCCGGTCCATCCTCCCGTGCGATAAAGCCATAGCCCTTCTCACTACTGAACCACTTGATTGTTCCAATGACACGCTCGGACATGCTAGTTCGTCTCCTTTCGGAACAGCAATACAAGACGGTGCGAGGTGCTTGTTTCGTTCATTCGTGGGCGGTCCAAAGGAAGAGCCAAGCGACGTGCCAGAAAAATTTCTGGGCGAAGGGCGTTTCTCTATTCGTCCATCTTGAACGTACATGCGACCTGCTTTTGAGATAATAGCACGATTGCTCACCCAGAAACAAGCCGGGGAATCAGACCGCAAGATCAACCGACCCGATTCGAGAAATAGCCTGCATCGTGTATGATTGCAGCCGGGGGAACACAGGTTGTCTTTGTGGAGGGATGATTGCGTGAGCGCTGATCGCGAGCAGAAATGGTTCATCGTCGACGCCCATGAGGACATTGCCTGGAACAAGGTGATGTTTGATCGTGATGTCCTGCGCTCAGTGGTGGAGACTCGCAATCGAGAGCGGGGTACGGCCGTGCCGGAATGGGTTGGTCAGAGTCTTTTGGGGTATCCAGAGTGGCAGGCCGGGAATGTCAAGATCGTCTTTGCCACGCTCTTCCTCACGCCGTCCCGCCGAAGGCACAACGATTGGGAGCACCTCACCTATGATGATGCAGACGAGGCGCATCGCC
>Ga0272443_10000342_pt1 | contig 89268 bp, 78 predicted proteins | sample SSMAcet12_FD_193581 | JGI IMG/M metagenome (GOLD analysis project Ga0272443, IMG submission 193581) | Marine sediment archaeal communities from Little Sippewissett salt marsh, Falmouth, MA, United States - SSM-Acet-12 | ecosystem: Environmental > Aquatic > Marine > Wetlands > Sediment ...
ATTGTGATACATATGATGATTGTGTAGACTGATATGAAGTAAAGTGATGCCGAGTAAGTAGTAGGGAACGTAAGTGGGGGAAAATGCGGAATATTCGAGATTCTATTTTAGAAGTGCCGAACGTCGGGGGTAGGGGGCACTAATGCAGATTCCTTTAATGCAAACAAATCTTGAGGATATTCTTCAAGCTACTCGAGAAATGAATCTTAACGATCTCTTAACGGTTATCCTCATCTTGGCACCAATTGGCGGCTTCTTTAAATATGTCTGGCCCCGGATGGCTCAAATTTGGGCTCTGCGTGGTAATCAGAAGTTATTGGATCAAGTTGATGCATCTTTAGAGCGGGAATATGAACCCGAGAAGCTTTACGACGACCTCGATAAATGCAAGGAAGTTGTCAAGCGGAGCGAGGAACGTTATTTGTGGAGACAGCAAGAAAAGGCTTTGCAACAACAAGAACAAATAAACCACAGGCTCCGCTATAGGGTGCGCCTCTTTCTCCTGGCCCAATCACTTGACAAAGATCATTGCGCCTCGTTTCTTCTCGAGCAGAACCTTAAGCAATCGCTCTTTCAGTTTGAGTTGGGCCTCGTGAGAAATTTTGATCCAAAGCCGGTTGAAGACGGTTTTCGATCTGTTTCGCCAGGGGTTGGGTTGCTGGCCTTCATCGAAGAGTGCGAACAAATCCTGGCGAAGAATGAATGGCCTCTGAAGTCCAAATGGCCTCAGAAATCCCTCCTACGAGATGAACCCATTCGCATCGTCGTCACTCAGGTACCACTACCCCGAAATTATTATCTATGGGGTCACTTCGAGGGAAAGGATACAGGTTGCACTTGTTACGAGCCGAACAAGTTCTGGGTCATCTCTATTGCCACACTCGATGGAGTTCTTCCAGATATACCAGCTGAGCAGTTCCTGTTGCGCGTGATTCAGCGTGCATGTGTAAATTCGTTACTTCCAACACGACCCCATGAGGTAGTTTCCTCTCGATTAAGTCACCCTAGCACGAATGGTTGTTTATTCGATTTTACCCCCCTTCTGCGCGATGCGCGCCACTTTGTCACTTGCGGGTGGATTTGCGAAGATTGTGCCAGCTCCATTCTGAGTGCTGATGAGATACCTCCTGGTCATCGCAGTAAATTTTTGAATGAACTTCGGGATTGGATCGATGCCACTTCCCTCAAAACGTGATCGCTCGGTGATTCTGTCACTCAATTTATTACTTCCGCCATATTCTGAACACAATATCTATATTATCGTGTGCCTAGATAGGTTTGCATGAAATACAATCCGTTAAGATCTATATTCATACGCATATGTGTATGTGTGACGCAATAGATGGTCCGGTTAGATACGCCCACTACCCGAAGAATGAAAATCGATATGTTGCAGTCCCATTTTCATGGGGAACTCAGAGCCGCTTTACCATATACGGCCCTGCCAGTTCGTAACCATGCCTCCTGTAATAGGGCCTTGCCCCAATCCCACTTGTAACAGAGATTGAATCATATCCTGCTTCGCGAGCCATCTCCTCAGCTTTGGAAAGAAGCTTGGACCCAAAGCCGCGATGCTGCCATCCGCCTTTCTCGCCCAAAGGAATCATGGGTCCGTAAACGTGAAGCTCCCTTACGCGGGCTTTCCTGCTCAGCCTCAACCTCAGGAAACCTGCAAGGGTCCCGTCTTCGCCCTCGTAGGAAAGGAAACGCTCTTCTCCGCTGCAGGCCTTATACTTGAACTCCTTAAAAGACACCTCAAAATCTTCTGGAACGCCTCGAAGCCCGGCTTCTCTGCACCTTATGCACTGGCACGTTGCGCCTCTCGCTTCCAGCCTCGCTTTTGCCATCTGGCGAAGGTTGCTTTTCCGAACCCCTGCTGCGATCTGGTGGGCCGGAATGTCCCGCTGAACCCTCTGAATTCTCGTGTAGGGCGGGACGAGCTCTTTGATCCTGGAGATGAGCTCTGCCGCCTCATCGTCGCTGAGCGGAGTGTACTCGCCTCGCTCGTAGAGGTCGTAAAGCTCTGTTCCGCCCACAACGAGCGTCGGATAGATCTTGAGGTAGTCCGGCCTGAAATCCTCCCGTTCGAAGAGCGTCCGGAAGACTTCGAGGTCTTTTTGAAAGCTGGATCCAGGAAGGCCAGGCATCATATGGAACCCCACCTTGAGCCCTGCTTCTCGCAAGGCTCTGTTCGCGTTTATTGCGTCCTGGACAGTGTGGCCCCGCCTCATCCTTTTCAGGAGAGAATCATCGGTGCTCTGCACGCCAAGTTCCACCTTTGTCCCACCGAGAGAGAGCATGTTCTCGATCTGAAGCGGAGTGCACCAGTCAGGCCTCGTCTCGAAGGTGGTTCCAACGTTCCTTACGCGGGCGTGCTCGTTCTCTCTTGCAACCTCGGCGAAGGTCTTTCGCTCGGTTTTTCGCCCGCTCTCGAATTTGCTCTTCTGGCCAGGATAGTCGTTCATGGCCTCGATGCAGCGCTTTGTGAACCAGTACTGGTAGCCGAGGGGCCTCGATGTGATCGTTCCGCCCATGACGATCAAGTCCACCTTGTCCAGGCGGTGGCCGATCTCCTCCAGTTGAGACAAACGGGCCCAGACCTGGTTGTAAGGGTCATACCCATGCTGTCCTGCCCTGAGTGCCGCAGGCTCTCTTCCCGTATAACTCTGAGGCGTTTTTGGTCGATCTTCCCAGCTTACTCCGCCAGGACAAGGTACGCAGACCCCATGAGGGCAAGGCGCAGGCGATGTCATCGCCGCCACAACCGCAACTCCGGATAACGTCCGGGTGGGCTTTCTCACCAAAAGCTTGAGGCGTTCTCGCTCATCTTCCCTTGCCTGACTCAGTATTTCGGCGTTCTTCGGAAGGCTGGAAAGTCCAAAACTTCTGCTAAGCTGGCGCTTGCTTCGCTCCAATTCTGCCTGATTCGAGACCACGCCTGTCAAGATGGCATCCACGATCTCTCTTAGGGCGGCCTTCAGATCGGCATCAAGCACAGTTCTCGACTCGATTTCAGATTCGACTTCGAACACGGCTTGAAGCTTTGTACTCTGCTCCGCTTTCAGCTTGTCACCCAATGGGCAACCTCCGCTATGTCCCGCTTGGGTGGAGGCGAAGGCCTCTCGGCGGGCCACCCCAAAGAGACGATGGCCGTGGGCACCAGCCGTTCTGGGAGCTTCAAGATCTCTTTTACGGTCTCGTCGTCGAAAGACCCGGTCCAACAAGCACCAAGACCCACATCTTTTGCCGCTAAAAGAAGACAAGTGATGGCGGAAGCGGCATCCTGGACCGAGTAGAGGTGTCCTCGTTCGCTGTAGCGCCTTCCTGATCTCACAGGATCTGCACAGACCACTATCAAAACTTGTGCTTTGGCCAGGTGTTCCTGGCCGTAAGCCGCAACCGAGAGCATGGCTCTAATCTCGGTTTGGGTCACAACGAAATACTCCCTCGCCCTGAGGTTGCCTGCAGAAGGCGCAGTCTCTGCCATCTCAAGGAGATGCTCGACGAGATCTCGGCCGATCGGCTCGTCTGTGTACCGCCTGACAGATCTCCTTTCCTGGAGGGCGTCCTTGAGTCTCATCATATCCAGTTGTCCTTTGCAAGGTATAAAAATTTCATCTCGAACTTCCATCACGAATCGAGCATAGGCAAAATATAAAAGCTCTCGATCTCTCCAGAGGCTTAAGGTGTACTTTCCAATGATCGATATTGCGATTCCCAAAGGCAGTCTGGAGGAACAGACCCTCCTGTTGTTCAAACAGGCAGGTCTTGAGATAAAGAGGACCGAACGCGAGTACAACGCCAGGATCGACGATCCTCGCATTGGAAAAGTGAAGATCTTAAGGCCCCAGGAGATCCCCACTTACGTTGCCAAGGGGCACTTTGATCTCGGCATCTCGGGGACTGACTGGATCCGAGAGTCCTGTTCAGACGTGGTCACGGTAGCAGAGTTGGACTACGGAAAGCAAGGGCCCGGCAAGGTCAAAGTTGTGGTGGCAGTGCCCGAAGAGATGGACGCAAAGAGCGCAAAAGCCATCCCTGCCAGGAGCAGAATCTCGACCGAGTATCCCAACATGACCAAACGTTTCTTCGAAGATCTTGGAATTCCCGTAGAGATTCAGTACTCTTACGGCGCCACAGAGGCGAAGGTTCCAGAGCTTGTGGACGCCGTCGTCGATCTGACAGAGACCGGATCCACTCTCAAGAAGAACGGGCTCAAGATCATCGATGTGATCCTAGAGTCAACCTCTGAGCTCATCGCAAACAAAGAGAGCTGGGACGATCCCCTAAAGCGAGAAGAGATAGAGGTTGTGCAGACCATGCTCTTCGCCGTGACGAGAGCGAGAGGAAAGGTGATGATTGCCCTTAATGTGCCTGAAGAGAACATCGATGATCTGGTCGCCCTCTTGCCCAGCATGAAGAGGCCAACCATATCCAAGCTCTACAATTCCGGCTACTACGCTGTCCAAAGCGTGGTAGACAGATCCCAGGTCAACCTCTTGATACCAGAGCTGAAGAAGGCCGGCGCAGAAGACATTCTGGAACTTGACATATCCAAGATAGTGCCCTGAAAAGAGAGTGAATGGCGGGCGTGAAGGGATTTGAACCCCTGATCTACAGCTTAGGAGGCTGCCGCCTTATCCTGGCTAGGCTACACGCCCTTGCCTTTCTGGGATGAGGCGCTCATATATCAACTTTTCTGGAGCAGGATAATGACTTGCTCTGAACCTCAGGTCCAGGGCCGTAGTCGAGAACTGCAGAGTTTAACGACACCTTTTGGATAAATCTCTAACTCGTAACAGTTTGAAATTTGGCCTATTTGCATCGTCGAGCACCATTCTGGCGAGGACCAATTCGTCTCATCTAATTGGCTCTCGACTATAACTTGATGTTGTCAGATTAGGCAGTTGCAACCTTTTGCCGGCCACCACCTAAACCGGTGGCGTCCACCGAGTACACACAGCTAGATTGAATCGCAGGAAGAAAACGCCCAGTTATCTGAGCAGCAACACGATTCCAACGCGTATCGATTTAGCGATCAAATCTGAAATGTGACAAAATCAATATAAAGACCTATTTGACCTTATTTTTCACTCGATTTTGAGCTGTCGGACCGCCTCCGATAGGTGAAAAACATAGAAAGTAGAGATGATTTTAACATTCTGGATCGAGGCCTTGGAAAGTGAACATTGTCCTATGTTCTATAATGATGGCTCTGAGTCGAGTTAACGCATTATTTTGAATATAATTATCTAGGTTAAATTAAATTGCAATCGCAGTTCCGACTTACAAATCAAATAATTAATCATTGAGAATGATTCGATGGGAGATAACTACCAAGTTGGAGTATGCCTGTTTTTGAGAAAAACGCCATCAAGAATGACGTTGGATCTTTATCCGGTGAATCCGGAATATGAGACGAATTATACATGACATATAGAAAAATTTAGCGGCGCCCATGCAGCGCCAACCCATATGCAAACTTATATTAAAATATAATTTATGTGAAAAAGAATAACCGCCTCAGATATCCACACAGCATTGACCATGTTCCTTTTCTTTCGATCTGCACCACTTTGGTTTGTCTAAACCCTCTCAAAAAACGAGATTGGGGATTGCTTTCCCATTTCGAAAGATTTATAAGTCGAGTAACCGATAGTCGTTACGTTGTTGGCCAAATTTTTCATAGATTACTATGATTTGGCGAGAATGAAATAGGAGGAGAGCAAATGGACATGGTTAGCATGGGGCTCCTAGCTGCTATGGGCGCCCTTGCGACAGTAGCCGGTGCAAGTGAGGACCTAGAGTCCGATGTGGGTTCTCAGAGCAATCCCAACTCACAAGTTCAGTTGGCTGCTCAGGTGGGCAATCCCCACAGAATCTACAACAAGGCAGTTTCTGGAGAGCCACCATCAAACGCTCTTTACGCCGCACTTGCCGCAGTTACAGCTAGTGTCTTAATGTCCGGGTATGACATGAACGCGTTCTTCGCTATCGCTATTGGCGCCGTCGTTGCTTCATTATTCAACGGCATTTATTCAGTGACTGCCTACATGGGCAGGAACACAAGCCAAGCGAGGTTCAACCAGTATGTCTACCTCGACGTTCTGCGCACTCACACTACTACGATAATGGCACATGCGTACATCACTGTCTTCTGCATTGTCAGCATATCTTACATCATGACCGCTGACTGGCTGCCTATTGGACATCCCTTCCCCATGCCCCTCGTGGCCTTCATCTGGGGACTTGCCATTGGAGCCATCGGGTCGTCTACCGGTGACGTTCACTACGGCGCCGAAAGGGAGTTCCAAGGATATCCCTTCGGATCCGGCCTGAACGCCGCAAACTCCGGTGACATCGTGAGAAAGGCCGAAGCTGGACTTAGAAGCTCCATCGACAATGCATGGTTCTGTGCGAAGTTCGGAGGTCCTGCCACAGGAATGGCTTTTGGACTGACCGTCTTCCTGGACAACTGGAGAACCACCATATTCGACCCAGCAACCCAAGGCTGGATGGCCATTCTGACTGGAATCGTGATCGTGATTCTGTTCAACATATACAACAGGATCCTGGAGGTCAGAGCGAGGAAGAGGTACGGACCCTATCCAGAGTATGCGGGAGAGATTGAGGCATGACTTTTGACCCGATAGTAATATTAGAGATAGTTATAGGCGGGCTCTTTGTGGGCGTGGGCGTTCACTTCGTGCCCGTGGGTGGCGCTCCTGCCGCCATGGCCCAGGCCACAGGGGTCGGTACCGGTACGGTACAGCTGGCAGCGGGATCAGGCCTTACTGGCCTTCTCAGCGCGGGCTTGATGATGTCGGTGACTGATAACATGCTGCTGATCGTGATTAGCGGCGCTGTCGGTGCCATGATTATGATCGATGCCACCATGATTGTCGGTAACTGGGTATACATCTACGGCGTTGGCGTGCCACCAGTTTCAGCCAAAACGGACTACGATCCCATCACCAAAGATCCTCAGCCCCCATACATCTCCGCGGGAACTGTGGGCCATGGCATACCCACCGTCAGTTTCGTGAGCGGGACCATCGGAGGTTTCCTCGGTGGCGCAGGTGGATCGTTGATCTACTACGCCTTGATGAACGTCAACGGAAACCCTGGTCTGAGCGGATTTTTCGCAATAGGCATATTCGTGGTTAACGCCGTTTTAGCATCCTACAACATACAGGGTACCATCGAGGGCTTCCACGATCCCAAGTTCAAGAGAGTTCCAAAAGCAGTTCAGGCTTGTGCAGCCGCATCACTGATCGTTGGAATAATCGCCGTTCTGATCACCGGAGGTGCCTAATATGAGCGTTGCAGCAGGTGGTGGAGAATCTAAAATAGACCTAAAGCAGCTCACGATATACGGCGTCGGTGGCGGAATTCTGAGCATATATCTGGCTTCGATTCTGAACGGGGCCCTAGACACGGGATACTTTGCCTTCCTGGCAGGTCTTGGCGTTATCGCAGCCATATTGATGGGCTCTGAAGCCGTAAGGACCGTTTGCGCTTATGGTATCGGAACCGGTGTTCCATCCATCGGGCTGATGGCTATGGGAATGGGACTTGTGGTTGCTCTTTTCGGTCTGTCTATCGCAACCAGCATTGGCTTTGGCATCGCAGGCCCAATCATAGGCGTCATCCTTGCCATGGCGTTCGGATACCTCATTGGCCTTATCGCCAACAAGGTCATCAAGATGAACATTCCCGTGATGGAAGAGACCTTGATGATACTCGGTGGCGCAGGTGCGATAACTCTGATCGGCCTCAGCGTCGTGATCGCTGGCGGGTTCGACTACCAGCTCATCCTGGACACAGTTATCAACACTGGATACATTGCAGTGATCTTCATTGCAGGAACCCTCGCCATATTGCATCCCTTCAATGCCAACCTGGGACCTGACGAAACTCAGGACAGAACCCTGGTTCACACAATCTCCACAGCTGCCCTTGCCATGTTTGCTGCAGGACTTGCATCCCTTGCAACCCTCGGCAGCGCTGCTGGCGTTCTGACTATGCTGATTGCCGCAATCATCTGGATCTGGTCCTTCATGTGGTACTTCAAGCTGGTCAAGAGGGACGCATCAGGCGTGCCTGGAACCGGACTTCTGCCACCAGGAGGTATGTAAAATGGGAATGATTAGAGCAAGTCCTCCTGAGCTGCGTTTGATCTTCGATCCGATCGAGGGCATGATCGCAGAGGAGAGAGACGACGTAGTTCAGTTCGCGCTGGACCCCATAATTGCCGAAGTGGATGAAATCACCAAGGTGGCTGACGATCTGCTGAACTCGCTCGAACCCGAATCTGGGCTGCTCAATTCGTACAAAGGCAGAGAGGGGGCAAGCTACATGGCAGGTGTCTACACCAACATTTGGTATGGGTTCATAGCAGGTCTGGTATTCGCCTTAGTGTACCTGTTGTCACAAGGAGGTGTGTTCTAGATGGCCAACAAGAAAGCTGCATCTGACCCTTGGCCCTGGATCACCGGTGAGTACGAAGTAGGGGACGCAGAGAGTCCCGTAGCTGTTGTAACCTGCGGGTCTCACATGGACAACTCCCCGTTCCTCGGTGCTGGTGCTGGCCTCGTGGGTCCCTGCAAGACTGAAAATATTGGGATCGAAAAGATGGTTGCCAACATAATCTCCAACCCCAACATCAGATTCCTCGTCATAACCGGAATGGAGGTTAAAGGTCACATCACAGGCCAAGCCATCGAGGCTTTCGCCAAGGGCGGAATCGACCAAGAAGGAAGGATCGTGGGTGCTGTAGGTGCCATTCCTTTCATCCAGAACCTGGACGCTCCCGCGGTTGAGAGGTTCATGGAACAAGTCGAGACCATCAACATCATAGACACAGAAGATGTCGGCACCATCACGTCCAAGATCAAAGAGTGCATCTCCAAGGATCCCGGAGCTCTTGACGTAGAGCCCATGACCATAGAGATCTCGGAGGGCGGTGAAGAAGAAGAGGCACATGGTCTGCGGCCTATGGCAGCAGAGGTTGCCAACATCAGGGCGAGGATGCGCCAGGTTGAAGGCGCAGTGACCGGCATCGGCATCCAGAACAAATATGCTGCTGGCATGTATGCTGGAAAGATCGAAGGAATCGCAATGGGATTGACCGCCGTGCTGGCTCTCTTTGGTATAATCCTCAAGATGGGAGGTATGTGAGATGGCGGAAGAAGAAGTCAAGGCAGAAGAGGTGACCGAAGAGGTCGTCGAAGAAGTGGCTGAGGAAGTTGCCAAAGAGCTTCCACTAACTGCTGACATTCCTTACGGGAAGGGCTTGCCCAACGTGGTGGCGCCTTTCATGCCGCCTTTCGAGGAGATAACCGAGAGCATTACCTACAAGACGCAGTTAATCGCCAGAGACCAGAAGCTAACTTCGGGCGTGAACGCGTCCATGCCCATTGGATTGCTGGTCGGTTTCTTCTTCGCACTTCTGATGGTTCTCGTGCCAGTATTCTACATGACCTGAGGTGAGACGTTATGGCTGAAGATAACAGAGAGGTCGTGCCCGGCGCTGTAGTCGACCAGGATCAATACAGAGAAGTGCTGGACAAGCTGGCCGAGATAGACGAGAAGATCGAGTTCGTGAGCGCGGAGGTTGCCCAGAGGCACGGCAAAAAAGTCGGGAGAGACATTGGCGCGCTCTACGGAGCTGTTGGAGGATTAATTCTAGTGCTGGCATATGTTTTGCTGGCAGTTATTCCGTGAGGGTTTGACATGTTCAAATTTGATAAGAAGCAAGAGGTATTCGAGTTCGGCAAGATCAAGATAGGTGGTCAGCCGGGTGAATACCCCACCGTGTGCGTTGGCACCATGTTCTATTCCAGGCACAAGATCGTGACCGATGAAGACAAGGGCCTCTTCGACAAGGCTGCTGCAGACAAGCTGTGGCAGGACCAGGCAGAGATGAGCGACACGACTGGAAACCCCTGTATCAACCAGATCGTGGGCGAGACCAATGAGGCCATCGAAAAGTACATAGACTGGTTCGTTGAGGGCTACGATGCACCCTTCTTGATCGATTCCAGCGCTCCTGGCGTGAGGGCACACGGTGTCAAGTACGCCACCGAGATCGGTGTTGCCGACAGGGGCATTCACAACTCCATCAACGCCAGCATTACCCCTGAAGAGTTCGAGGCGGTCAAGGAGAGCGATCTGGACTCATCCATCATTCTCGCTTTCAACGCTCTTGACTCTACAACCCAAGGCAAGATGGACGTCCTTACCAAGGCTGCGGGCGGCGCAGAGAAGGGGATGCTCGATTACGCGAAAGAAGCGGGAATCACAAGGCCCCTCATCGATGTTGCTGCAATGCCTCTCGGAAACGGTTCTGGCGCTACCATCAGAGCCGGAATGGCTGTCAAAGCCCTTTTGGGACTGCCAGTTGGTGCGGGATACCACAACGGCGCTTCCGCTTGGGATTGGATGAAGCAGTACAGGAAGAAGAACAGGGCAGCTTTCGCTCCGGTGGATATCGGATCGAACCTGGTTGCGGGAATTGTGGGCGCTGACTACTATCTCTACGGCCCCGCAGAGAACGCTCAGCTGGTGTTCCCAGCTGCTGCCATGGTCGACATCATGTGCGCAGAGAGCGCAAAAGAGCTCGGCATGGACGTGCTGGACCCGAACCACCCCATCAACAAGCTGCTCTAAGCGCCCCCTTCTTTTTTTCTTTTTTGAGGTCGTTTTTTGTCGTTACGAGTTGAGATAGGGACCGCTTTTGAAGACGTCAAGTTCAAGTGTCAACGTTGCGGGTCCTGCTGTCATCATCGCCGGCCCGAGGAGTTCGGCGATCTGGTTCCTCAGGATCGGATCGAGGAATTTTGGGAGAAGAGCAATCTGATATATCTCACCGAAAAGGACATCAACAGAATCAGCCGGAGGACTCGTCTCGATCCTGAAGAGTTCGTAGACACCCTTTACGAGGACAAAAAAGGAAGCGTCAGGGTAGCAGATGGGGGATCGAAAGTCATCCTTGACATGCCGGTTATGAAGACCAAAGATGATGGAACTTGCATCTTTTACAAGGACAACGGGTGCACCATCTATTCTCTTAGGCCCATAGCTTGCCGTCTATTTCCGTTCCTTGTGGTGGAAGACTCAACTCCGAAGGGTGATATTTTGCTCAACATAAGCTACAATCCCACGTGTCCTGGTATTGGCAAGGGCAAGAAAGTCGACAGAAAGAAGCTCGAAAAGATGGTGACAGATCAGTTCACCCAGAGAACCGAGCAGATTCTTCCCAAGATCCAAAAGCTCAGCATCGAAGGGAAGATCCTCCCTGGTGCCGAGATCTGCAGGACGATGCCGGGAAGAAAGAAGTCAAAGTAGGTCTTCAGGGTTTACTCTGCCAATTTTTGTATCAACAAACTTGATACGTGATCCCCGCATTTCTCAATGACATATGGCGCCAACAGAGGTGTGATATGCAACTAGACCGCATCGAGGTAGAGGGGTTTAAGTCCATTCAGCACTTGAATCTGGAACTTCGCCCTTTGAACGTTCTCATAGGCGCTAACGGCTCTGGGAAGAGCAACTTCATATCGCTCTTTGATTTGTTAAATCAGATGGTAGAGGGCAAATTTCAGCTATTGGTACCACAGGCAGGCGGAGCTAACACGTTTCTGTACTTTGGCCAAAAGGTCACAGATCAAATAAAAGTTCATCTCACCTTTGGGCAGAACGCCTACCGTTGCGTATTGGTCCCGACCGCAGATGATTCACTCATATTCGCAGATGAAACTTGCTACTTCCATGACCATGTACGTTATCCTCACACCTATGAGGTATCTCTCGGTGTGGGCCACAAAGAGAGCAAATTGCCAGAGAGATCAAAATATGATCCTGTTGTAAGTTATGTATTCGATAACCTCAAAAGCTGGAAAGTCTACCACTTCCACGACACCAGCGAATCCGCATACATCAAAAAGCCTGGAAATATCAACGATAACCTTTACCTGAGACATGATGCCGCCAACCTGGCGCCTTTCCTCTATCTTCTCCAAAAAACCTCAAGCAACCATTATGAGATGATCAGAGATACAATCCGCCTTGTTGCTCCCTTCTTCGATGATTTCGTGCTTCGACCTATGCCGGAAAATGAGAACAAAATCCGTCTCGAATGGCGCGAAAAGGGGTCAGATTATCCTTTCCTCGCACACCATCTCTCTGATGGAACCCTCCGCTTCATATGCCTCGCGGTGCTCTTGCTGCAACCCAAACTGCCTTCAACGATACTGATCGACGAGCCCGAACTGGGCTTGCATCCTTACGCCATTGACGTTCTCGCCTCGCTCATGAGAAGCGCCTCCAAGAGGTCTCAGCTCATAGTTACCACCCAATCGGTCACCTTGGTAAATCAGTTCGAAGCAGAAGACCTGCTCGTCGTCAACCGGAGAGATCATGCGACCACAATCGAACGGGTTGATCCGGAGAGGCTCACAGAATGGCTTGAAGATTATGCGATTGGCGAACTGTGGGAGAAGAACGTACTGGGCGGGAGGCCATAGAGGTGAAGAGCCCAGTTCGCGTGAACATCATCGTGGAGGGGCAGACAGAAGAAACCTTTGTAAATAGAATTCTCAGAGAAGAACTCGGACCCTGTGGTATATCCATCTCTGCACGTAGCGTTGAGACGAAACGCAAGAAAAGCAGGTTCGACAGATCCACCGAGATCAGACGTGGCGGATTATCGAAATACGCCAAAGCAAAGAAAGATATCCAAAGATGGCTCAGAGAGGATCGCAGCGCGTACCTCACGACCATGTTTGACCTTTATGCACTGCCTTCGGACTTTCCAAAAAGGGAAGAGGCAAGACGGCTACAAGATCCTTATGGAAGGTGATGAAGCTGGAAGAGGGATTGGCAGAGGATATAGATGATCCTCGTTTCATCCCGTATATACAGCTTCACGAGTTCGAAGGGTTGCTGTTCAGCAATGTTGAAGCCGTTGATCACGTACTAAATATCAATCAAGGCAGTTCTCATCTAGCAGAATTGAGAGCGATTCGTGCCCAGTTTAAAACGCCTGAGAAGATAAATGAAGGTCAGACTACCGCCCCCTCGAAAAGATTGCTAAATCTGTATGAAGGTTACGATAAAGTCCTTTTCGGCTCATTGATTGCAGGAAAGATCGGACTAGAACGCATACGAGAAGAATGTCCTCACTTCGATGAATGGGTATTGAAAATTTTGAAACTTGCCTCGAAATGAGATCCCGATCCAACTTTTCGCCAACACATATTAGTCCAATTGGACACAATCTCAGATCATGGCAAGAGACCTGGTGGACCGCTACAAAGGATGCATGCTCGGCCTCGCTGTGGGAGACGCCCTCGGAATGCCAGTTGAAGGATTTACCGCAGCTCAAATAGAGGAATGCGTGGGCACCGTCTGCGATATGATCGCGCCCGACGAGGACCATTTTCATTGCAACTTGGGCAAGGGCCAGTACACCGACGACACCGAACAGACCCTGCTCCTCGCAGAGTCGATAATCGAGGCCGGCTTTTTCGACGTCGAAAGTTTCGTTCTCAAGCTGGAGGAATGGTGTCTTTGCTGGCTGGAAGATCCTTCCCTCAACCGAGGAGTAGGCTGGACCAGCAACACGGCCATCCAGAACTTGTTGGTCGATATGTCCTGGAAAGAGTCGGGCCTTCCAACGCCCACCTGCGGATCTGCCATGAGAGTTGCACCTATCGGGCTCGTCTACTACTGCAACCTGGACATGGTATCTCGATATGCTGATATCCAGAGCGTACCCACCCACAATTCGACAGGTGCAAGGGCCGGATCGATCGCCGTTGCAACAGGGGTGGCCCTCGGCCTTCTGGGATTTTCTCCGTTGCGGGTCTTGGAGATGGCCGCCACTTCGTCAGGAAGAATCGATGCCGATTTCGCCCGTTGTCTCCTGGAAGTAAAGGAACTTCTGGACCTGGATCCGTCCGAAGCTTTAGAGGTGATAGGAACCTCACCCATGGTATCGGAGACGGTGCCCGCTGCCTTCTACTGTTACCTCAAGTTCGAACCTGAAGAGGCCCTGATCGCCGCAGTTTCAGGAGGGGGCGATACCGATTCCATAGCTTCAATAGCCGGTGCTCTGGTGGGAGCGTCCCAGGGAACCGCCTGGATTCCTGAGAGGTGGCTCACCTGCTTGGAAGATCGCGAAAGGATCGAGAAGGTGGCCATTGACCTTGCAGTGATGGGTTCCAAGACTTGCGGCCGTGAACGCTCCACGCCCTAAAGGGAGGGGCTCTTCCCGCTCTGCCCTCTCCACTTCCGCAAGATAAAGTCAAGTCCAGTATCTTGATCAATCTTTTATCGGCGGCGTTCTGCTTCTTCCAGCTCCCTCACTACCGCCTCGGTCAACTCTCTCGTGCTACAACTTCCACCCAGATCCGGGGTCTTTGCGCCCTTGGCCAAAGCCCTTTCCACAGAAGCCTCAATTCGTTCGGCCGCATCCCTCTCGCCGAGCCAGTCCAGCATCATTACAGCGCTTTTAATCGCTCCTATTGGATTTGCAATTCCTTTGCCTGCGATATCGGGCGCGCTTCCGTGGATGGGCTCAAAAAGGGCGTACTGATCCCCCAAATTGGCGCTGGGACACAGGCCCAACCCTCCTATCACCCCTGCGGCCTCGTCGCTTAAGATGTCGCCAAAGAGGTTAGTCGTGACTATCACATCGAACCTTTCCGGCCTCAATACCAGGTTGTAGGCGGCCGCATCCACCAGCATGTCTTCGTAAGCGACGCCCCACCTTGACGCAGTCTCCCTGCATATCTTGAGAAACAGAGTGTCGCTCTTGAGGACGTTGGACTTGTGGACAATCGAGAGCTTTTTTCTGTTAGACGCAATCTCGCAGGCCTTTTCGGCGATTCGAAGCGATCCCTTTAGAGTGATCACTCTCAAGGTTGTGGCCTCCTCTTCGTCGAGCTTTTCCACCCCTGAGTACATCCCCTCGGTGTTCTCTCTTACTATGACGAAATCGAGGTCGCCCTTTCGGAAAGGCCGGATGTTGGCATAAAGGTCCAGCCCCTTTCTTAAGGCCAAAAGAACGCTTCTGTAGTTTGGATCTGGTGGGGTGGTGATGGCGCCGAAAAGGACGCATCGACATTCTTTGATTGTGTCCAGATCTTCTTCTGCCATGGCGTTTCCAGTCCTCTTCCAGCCCCCAACCGCCACAGGTTCTAGGAGGAGACGCACCGCAGCAGTAGACATGGGGTTGTCACCGCGAATCTTAAATATCAAGACAGACTATAGTACTTCAAGTGAGTAAGTCCCTCTCGAAAGGATGATGCTGCTTATTAGCAGGTGGGACGATTAGAGAGGGGTTCACCAAATCTTTTTTATTCTGATTAAGGAAACTCGAAGGCTGCAGTTACTTTGTGTTGGATTCTACCATAAAACTTGGTATCACTATCTCTATATTTCCGGGCTATAGACCCTGCAACGAAGTCTACCGCCTGAAGACATGGGCACTGTTTGGAGTCCAAATGAGAGATATGTATGTCCCTAGCCAGATCTTCAATCAGGTAGCGGTCAAACTTGTCCCGAGCTTTTCCATAAAGGAACCTATCTATAACGACTTTAATTGTACCGTTGAAGTCATAGTTAAGAAGTACACCCTGTAATAACCGCCTATATAGCTCGTTCGTAAGCATTTTAGGGCCCTCCCCAAGATAAGGGGTCAACAAAGCTGGCCGGTCTTTACGCAAAAAGACGTATACTATATCGTTGTTGGTCTCTGCTATACACTTCAGAATTCGTCGTTTTGTTGTGTCATCGGAATCTTTGAACTTAAGTTCTGACTGTATTTTGTACTTCTTCCTGAGAGTCTGCCTTACATTCTTTATACATCTCCTGATAGGGATCTCTTCCCTGGCAACCAACGCTGCAAGAACAAAATAGGGGTCCTCCTCTGCGATCTTAGACCCTATGCCGCCTAAGTTGCCGGACTCGTCGATGTAGATCCTCATCCCGCCCTAGGTAAAAGACATTGAAGGATATACTCTTCGCTAACTTAGTGGCGGTGATCTCCCGCCGTCCCCTCGGCGTTGAGGTGGAAATGGGCACCACCTGATCAACCCCGGACATGACCCTACTTACCCGATGGCGACGGCTACGAGTGGCACGAGATCGAATCGGATTCTTTGATGTGCAGCCACAACAAGGATCACGACGTCTGCATCTACAGAATCATAGGCGTCGAGGTCCCTTCACTCCAGCTCTTGCCAGGCGACCAGTGGTCTTGGGGAAGCGAGGTCGGTATAATCGGGTTTCCCATGGGAAGCCTCCTTCAGGGCGTGGTTCTAAGGCCTTATGTCTTGAAGACCGTCATTTCTGGTGGACTTGAGCTGCCCCTCCCTGGCGGGCACAAACACACGCCAAGGCTAGCGCTGGGAATATCGGTCGCAGGAGGATTCAGCGGCGGTCCCGTCTTCTCTGCAAGGGACGGCCAGGTTGCAGGGATGATCAGCTCTCAGACCATCGAGGAAGACGAGCTTGGGTCCTGGCCTGCAGGAATATCCCTCGCGGTCACTCCCCGCTTGATACGAAGAGAGCTAAAGCGACACACGAAGAAGACTGACGAGCTGATCAAAAGATGTCTCTGGCCCGAATGCTCCTATGAGGTGGAAGTAAAAGAGGTCGAGCAGTCAGAGGGTGGGTCTGAGGATGAGGGAGTGGAAGACAAGGAATGAGGGGATATTTCAAAAAATGTCTAAATCTCAGAATTAAACCTACAAAATGTGGCTAAAAGTTGGCATTTTATGACTAGAATGACGGCTTTTAGGATGTGAAGTCCGAATGTCGATGAGGAACATTATTATCGTGGTGTGGTTCGTCCATTTTCTGTAACACCACCCACCTTCGTACAGAAGATTTTCTGTACATCGACACCTGTATACGCTATTATTATACTCTTCGCCGAAGATCACCGCCCCGCAGCGTGGCCGTGGTGAGATGTCACGGCCGTTGGTTATGTGATATTTCCGAACGCAAACAAATCAGAAATTTTATTATATACTCAAGTCCGCAAACCGCCGCTAAAAATGTTACAATGTATATTATCCATTTAAAATATTCACGTTCATAGATATGATTCACATGCACATCTACAAATTCTTCATCTTGATACCATTTACCCAAATATCCATAAGTATACAAAATATGTACTCTGTAATCTCCAGCAGATGCGTTTTCTGCAGTTATAAAATCGATGGTGTATGGTGCAGAATATGTTGGATCACATGTCGTTCTGGTCTCCCCTAGCACTAAGCCAGACGGACCGGATAAATCAGCTCCTTGAAATGCTTCTTCAAGCCCTTTAATCGAGCTAAGATCGACCATCATATACATGTCTTTTGGAATTAAATGGTAAAAATTCGTCCCAAAATGTCCTGTTTTGTAATATGGTTCAAATTTGGGAGAATCGGTATGATTGTATTTCCTCTTTGTAAAATTGATTGTTTCGATATTCGGTAGTTTATCAGGTATGGTTACGAAAATTTTGCTGGATTCTATATCCCCCAAACCTGTTATAAATAGTTCAATTCTTAAACGATCTCCAGGATTAAGCTGGGTTTGACTTGTTTGTGTTAGAATATTATATGACGGATCTCCTGTGAAATCTGCCAACACGATACGATTTCCTAAAACGTCAATTGGCATTATTACTAATACGATCAATAAGACTAATGGTATGAGCCTCATTTGTGTCACCTAGTTTTCTCGTATTATTCTTAGGGCCCACAGAGAAATAACCTATACATAAACGTGTATAGCCACTATACGAAATCGACATGATGCAGATTCGGTATAATAATTACGCAGCATTCATATGACAAGGTTATTTCTTCACGGGCCCTAAATGTTTCTTGGATGAGATCGTCGGAGATGGCCGTCAGGGCACCCCTTTTTCATGGGACTGATTTGGAAAATCGACCCCCCTAACACATTACAACCGATCGTTTTCCTCCAGCCTCTTCACAATCGCCGCAGTCACATCTTTCGTGCTGCAACTCCCGCCGAGATCCGGAGTCTTCAGACCTTGAGACAGCGACCACTCTGCGGCCTCTTCGATCCGATCGGCTTTCACGCCCTGGCCAAGCCAGTCCAGCATCATTACAGCGCTTTTAATCGCTCCTATTGGATTTGCAATTCCTTTGCCTGCGATATCGGGCGCGCTTCCGTGGATGGGCTCAAAAAGGGCGTACTGATCCCCCAAATTGGCGCTGGGACACAGGCCCAACCCTCCTATCACCCCTGCGGCCTCGTCGCTTAAGATGTCGCCAAAGAGGTTAGTCGTGACTATCACATCGAACCTTTCCGGCCTCAATACCAGGTTGTAGGCGGCCGCATCCACCAGCATGTCTTCGTAAGCGACGCCCCACCTTGACGCAGTCTCCCTGCATATCTTGAGAAACAGAGTGTCGCTCTTGAGGACGTTGGACTTGTGGACAATCGAGAGCTTTTTTCTGTTAGACGCAATCTCGCAGGCCTTTTCGGCGATTCGAAGCGATCCCTTTAGAGTGATCACTCTCAAGGTTGTGGCCTCCTCTTCGTCGAGCTTTTCCACCCCTGAGTACATCCCCTCGGTGTTCTCTCTTACTATGACGAAATCGAGGTCGCCCTTTCGGAAAGGCCGGATGTTTGCGTAAAGGTCCAGTCCCTTTCTCAAAGCCAAAAGAACGCTTCTGTAGTTTGGATCTGGCGGAGTGGTGATGGCGCCAAAGAGGACGCATCGACACTCTTTGATTGTGTCCAGATCGTCTTCTGTCATGGCGTTTCCAGTTCTCTTCCATCGACCATACCCAAGCTCGACCGGCACGAAGTCGATATCTGCATCTGCGCCCACTGCCTCCAAGATTCTGACTGCGCTTTCTATCACTTCGGGCCCGACACCGTCGCCCTTGATCAAAGCTACCTTTTTTTCAGCTCCTCTGCCAGACATCTTACCGCCTCCGCAATCTGGGGTGCGCCATCGCCCCAGTGAACCACAACGCCGGTGTGGCCTTTCAATTTCGTAACGCCTCTTCGCTCGGATTTACAGCATCTCATTATAAAGGGACCCTGGGGTGTTAGCTCTTTGTTCGAGAGAGGACAGGTGTTGATGAACCTGTGACTTTTTCCGGGATACATATCCATGAAAACGGCCCTGGAGACTTCACAGCCCACGATTTGAGGATCGTCGACCTCCACTCGGTCCGAATCTAGGGACTTACCCAGGCCAGATGCTGTGCAGGGAAAATAGACCTTTTCCCCTTCGTATTGGTCCAGATCTAATACGCGACTCTTGAACTTGAGAACAAGATCGTCCAACACACCTGATTGCACCAAGTTTTCTATGACGTGGACCAACCATGACGGCCTTGGCGGGACCACGTCCAGTATCTCAATCTCGGTGATGGCGCCAAGATCGGGCTTGTAGACGAAGTTGATGTGTTCATCTGGCCCTTTGAATATCACCGTGTTGACTTTGCCTTCCTTGCCTTTACAAAGATCAAAAGCGGTCTCGATCAGCCTCGTCCTCGCCCTCGTATCCACAATATCTGGATATTCCAGGATCTCGTCGCCGCTTGCAATGGGCACCAGGGATTTCGCGGGCCGCATGAACCCTTTTCCAGGCTCGACCTCGGCCCTGTATATCACGATCTCATCGCCATAATGGATCAGGAATTGAGTGGAAAAGTAGATGGGATCACCCGGTCTTGCCTCAAGCGCGGTTCCCACGTACTTGTAGCTTTCAGGAAATATCAATCAAATGTCTCCTTTAAGCTTCTGCTTTTGCCGATGAGCGACGAGTCCACCGTCCTGGAGAATCTCCTGGAGAAAGTCAGGAAGCTTGGTTGCCTGATAGATTTTGCCTCTCACCTTCACCGTGCCCAAATTCAGGTCGATCTCAACGGTGTCCCCTTCCTCGCATTTCACGTCTGTCTCCACAACGGGAAGGCCCACGTTTATGGCGTTCCTGAAGAATATTCTGGCAAAGGATTTGGCCACAACACAAGCCACTCCTGCTTCTCTCAGCGCCAGAGGCGCTTGTTCTCTAGAAGAGCCGCAACCGAAGTTGTTCCCTGCCACTATAACGTCGCCAGGTTTCACTTTATTGGCGAACTCTGGATCGAGACCTTCCATCGCGTGACAGGCTAAGGACTTCACGTCCTTCGTCCTGAGATAAGGTCCAGGAATTATGACGTCAGTATCCACGTCGTCCCCAAAAACCCATGCCTTGCCCCTGATCATGATAAGGAAGTTCTCCTGAAACGGTATATGGCTTTCCTTCAGACAAAGTGATCGATCGATCAACCAACCTGTATTCAGCCAATCTTTAGGCAAGCAAGCAGTCCCTGGTCGAGAGGCGATAAGGCAAAAATAATTTGTTTTCAAAGAAACGGCTTTCGGCGATTGTGAAACGGGCGAAGATAAGCATATTCTGATGCGGCTTAGCATTCTTGATATGTTCTGAATTAGGCAGTCTAAAATAGGGGTTTCTACCTGCTTGGATGAACCTTCTCTTCTTTCATCCGGACCAGTGGTTTTGAAAGATGTCTCCTCGCACAAGGCGGGACCTCGTAAAACCCCAAATCGAGGTTCCTTTCCAGGATCACCGCCTCCTTGGCCTCGGCTTTCGTCTTGCATCTCTTGCATCGATAACCCTGATTTCTGCCGGCAGATTTCATCCGCTTTCCGCATTCAGGGCAGAGGGGCGCAACCATTTTGGTTTGCCTTGCAAGATCGAGAATTTCCAGCTTCTCCAGGTTCAGGGTCGATTTCTTTATGGCCCCGTAGACATCGATCACGTCACCTGGAATCAGCTTTCTGATCAGATCCCTGAAGTTCTTGGTAGGCTCGAAGGCAGCGCAGGTTATGGAACATCCACTCTCAGTTCCGTTCAAATTTCCGTTATCAGATCCGTTCTTGGATCCGAGCTCGAAAAATAGGTGTCCTCCCTCGATTGCTCGGGGTGCCTCGGACACAATTCCCCGAAGCCTGTAGCTTCGATCCTCCACTACTTCAAAGATTTCGGCCTCATTGATGTGGGCATCGGTGCCCTGATTTGTCCTGTAAAGCACCTTTCTCTTCCACGACTCCGATCTGATCATGCCCAGGGCCACGCCGAGGGCCTCGGGATCGTCCCCCCGTATTCCAAACAGTACGGGATCTGGCGAATGAGGTGCAAAGACCACCATCCGGTTGTGATGATCCACAGTGTCCCAAGTCTTCGGGTAAGTTATTTTATCGGCTTTCCAGACGGACTCTTCGTCGATGGACCGAAGAGTTTCCCATCTCTCTGGATATCTGTAGGTCAGAAGCTCATAAGTGTAGTCAGGAAGTGGCGCGCCGATGGAGGCGAGTGCGCCTATGAGGCCGCGGCCATTCTTGAAACCCTTGTACCACAGGTCGTGCTCATCCAGGATCCCCTTTGCCTCTTCGATCTCCAGGATCTCGTTCAGAGCTCTCCTGTAGAACTGGGCCAGATCTGAAACGAGATCGTCAGAATGCTCTTCGACCACCACGAGGCCGGGGTTGGTGTTGAGACCTGAAAAGTCGGAAAGTTCCATCAAAGTCGTAAGGGCAATCTTCTTTGCCTCTTCGAGCCTTTCGGTCTCCAAAGAGAAGGCCACTGCAGCGTTTCCTCTGGTCTTGAACTGGACACAGGGGTTCAGCCGTATCAGTTTGGGCCATCCTCTAATCTTGCCGACCTTTTCGAGCCGTTCCATCATCACTGCAGCCAAATAAGTCGTGCAAAGCCCTTCCTCAGAATCTGTATCATCTATTCCTATAGTGATCATGCTCAACCTGTCGACTACCCCGTCCTAAAGGGCAGGGATTCTTGATTCGTTACCAAAACTTGCATCACAGAGATGCGATGTAGAGGTTCTGGTTCTGCAGTCTCTAAGGGCTGTCCCATCCCCTAGGTGGGTTATGTTTCTTGAAGCGTTGTATAGTGTTTAACGATACTTTTCGGATAGATCTCTAAATCGTAAGAGTTTGAGATTTGGCCTATTTATATCGTTAAACACTAATCTTGCAAGAACCAATTAGTCTCATCTAATTGGTTCTCGACTATAATCTCTATCACAGACTGGTTCACAGAAAGGACATTCGCAAACCCTATCTGATAGATCCTTTTTCACAATGCTTCCAGAGCAAGAACATCGTTGAGACGTATTTATAATGTCAACCTTGATCAGCTTCTTACCAGCACTATTTGCCTTGTAGGAAAGCATGAACGGGAACTTGGACCAAGACGCGCCATCGATGTTCGGATGTAATCCTTTGCAAGTTACCAAAATTGGTGTATTCCGTTATTGCCTTAAATCGTTATTGATAGCCAGAGATAAAGAAGAGGACTTCGCTTTCATTCTGCTAGCGGCTTAGCGTCGTTAGCTTTCGTTAGATCCAAGAGTCGACAGGACCTGCCTAAATACTGGAGACTTCCCGTTCTGCCCCATTTCGCTCCCGCAAGTTAAATAACTGCCAATATCAAATGTATATCATGGTGAATAAGGAGGTTTTGACCTGTCTGGTTACAGATCTGCTCGACGAATCCGGTTTTCTGGTCTCGGAGCGGTGTCATGTCAGGCCGAGGAGCTTTGACCTTGTGGCCAGGCAGAAAGGTCTTCTTCTTATTCTCAAGATTCTCTCCAACATAGATGGTCTCAACGAAAAGACCGCTATAGAGATCCGACGCCTGGCCAAATACCTTTGGGGACGGCCACTGCTGGTGGGCGAGAAGACTCGGGACCACCAACTGGAACGGGGAGTCGTCTACGTCAGGTACGGCGTTCCCACAGTCTGCCTTGATACGCTGGCCGATTGGGTATTGGAAGGGTTGCCGCCTTTGGCCTACGCTGCCCATGGAGGACTCTATGTCAAGATCGATGGCAGACTTTTAAGACAACTCCGGCTGGAAAGTGGGATATCCCTGGGAGCTCTCGCGTCCGAGCTCAGCGTTTCTCGCAGAACGGTAAGCAAGTACGAGATGGAGAGCATGGACACCTCGATAGATGTGGCGCTCCGGCTAGAAGAGCTCTTTGGCCAAGAGTTAATAAAGCCTGTTGATTTTGTGAAACCCGGTGGTCTAGATGTGGCCCCCCAACAAGTCGATGACGGGGTACTTCAGCTCCTTTCTCAGATCGGTTTCGACGTGTTTCCCACTGCACAGTCGCCCTTTAACGCCGTAACTCAAAACGAAGACCTGGTGGTTCTCACAGCGGTGAGCAAGTTCTCTTCTACAATGGTGAAGAAGGCAAGGATCATGAGCAGTCTTTCCATCGTGACCAGGACATCTTCTGCGGTCATCGTGGACGGAGAGGCAAAAATGAAGCATATCGAGGAGACCGCCCTCATCGAGATGCGCGAGTTGAAAGGCATCGACAAGACCAGCGAATTTGCTGATCTGATGTCGAAAAAGCAGAACAAGTGACGCTCTTTTCGATTTTGAGGAGGCTTTGGAACTTGGATTTGCCCCAGAGGCTCAGAGAATCAGGGAAGGTATTCGTGGTCGCCGTAGCTGGAGATAGCGGTTCTGGCAAGACCACGCTTTCAGAGGGAATGAGAAGGCTACTTGGAGATGAGCTGGTGTCGTCCCTTTGCATGGACGATTATCACAGCCTGGACCGAGAGCAAAGGAAGCTCAAGAAAATTACGCCACTCAACCCCGAAGCAAACCATCTTTCCCTTCTCGCAGAGCATTTAGAGGCCCTGCGAAGGGGGGAAACCGTTCAAAAGCCAATTTACGATCACACAACCGGAAAGATCGTGGGGCCCGTGCCTTTCAAGCCCGCGCCAGTCCTGATACTAGAAGGGCTTCATCCGTTCTACACAGAGGCGCTTCGAAGGCAGACTGACCTCAAGGTATTTGTGGATCCGAGCAGGACTGTCAAAAGACGGTGGAAGATCAGAAGAGACTGTGGAGATAGAGGCTACCGCCCTGAAGATGTGATGCAGGAAATTCTGGAGAGGGAACCAGACTACAAGATGTACGTTGATATCCAGAAGATCTATGCGGAGGTTGTGGTCAAGATAGAGGACTCAAGGCTCACACCCCCTTTGATTCAAGAAGAAACTTCGGAACGGTATTCGGTCAGGCTCCTTCAGGATATGATGGAAAATCCGTTGCCCGAAGTTGACCTTACCATTGACCTCAGCACCATTCTCAGGCTTTCAGAGCACGAGTTCACGATTGCGTTCCAGCGGGATGATTATTATGGCAAACGAGTGGGTGTGATGACCATAGATGGGGAGCTGCATAAGAATGTGGTCGAGGACCTGGAGCAGAAGCTTTGCAATCTGATCGGGCATTACTCGCCGGTATGTGATCGGAATGGTGGCGAGTACGTCAGCGCCATCGGGATGGCTCAGATTTTGCTTTGCTGGCGTCTTCTGGAAAAGCTCGAACATTATCTGTTGGAGAGTTGATGGCCAATTTCTTGAACCCAATGTGTCGATTTTTGGTTCACGGCTTTCGGCTTTTTGTCGGCGGATTCGCGTCTCAACGCAAGCAGTTTATTTGGTATTCGGAAGCGCTTGTGTAAGGTGCACCGATCGGGAGGCGGCACATCGGTTTCTGGGCTTTGGAGAATAAATAAAGGGTCATAGCCGCACCCCCTGTGGAAAAGAACGTGTTGGATTCAGAGATCCAAAACGTCTTTAAAAGAGAAGATGAGAGGCGAGTACACATGGTCGAAATGAGAACGCTTCGGATCATTCAATCAGTCATTACGATAGCTATAGGCTTTTACCTGGGCACATATTTCGGGCATCTGATGGACCTATCGTCAATCGGGACTGGGTTTTTGGCGGGAGGAATATGTCTCCTCGCAAACATCATCATAACACCCCTTCTGGGTCTGCAGAAACGCCCATGATTCATAGGCTCATCCCCAAAGCATGAAAATCGCTATGTAGTGAACTCATAGGGGTGGCATTTTCATGACAAATGGAATAGAACATTCAAATGTCGAATCCTTTGTAACTTTTCCGCCAGTGATCGATATCGCCCCTCAGATAAATTGAGGTCGTTTTCAGATCGTGGTGACCTCGTGGAAGGGCTGTCCGTTCTTCTTGGGTGGCCCGTGTCTGTCAAGAACTTGATTATTAGGACTTACGCAGTTGAACAAAAAAACAGTAGCGTGAAGCACCAAAATGTCTAAAGTATAATCTTCTTGACGGGCTCTCATGTGCTTGGTCTTAGCTATCAAGCGCGTAACTCCCAATATTAAGAACTTGATGACTGCCGGACGCCCCAAACGCGTCCTTTTTGGCGGACGCCAGCGAGCTTCGATCCGGTCCACCTTGTTCGGACCCTCATAGCCGCTGGGCAGGTATTCTCAGAGATCTCGAATAGAAATACCCTGCACCCACTCTGCACCCCATCAGGGCCGCATAAGCTCCTCGTTCTCTTCCAGCACCTCTTTTTCCCCCAGATCTTCGCATATTCCCTGGAACTCTTCCAGCGCCGATTGGAGGTTCTCGACTATTTTCCGGGCCAGGACCTCGGGCTCGGGAAGGTTCTCGGAGTCTTCGAGGCTCTCGTCTTTCAGCCAGAAGATGTCGAGGTTCGCCTTGTCCCGCTGCATCAGATCGCTGTAAGAGAACGACTTGAACCGCTCAGACTCCTTTCTCTCGTGCCGGTTCTCGGGGTTGTAGCACTCAACGAAGTCCTGGAGATCCTCGCGCCGAAGGGGGTTCGCCTTGAGGGTGAAGTGCTCGTTTGTCCGAAGGTCGTAGATCCAGAGCCGGTCAGTCCAGGGGGTTTTGCTCGCCTCTTTTCGGTCGAAGAAGAGGACGTTCGCCTTTACGCCCTGGGCGTAGAATATGCCGGTGGGTAGCCGAAGGAGTGTGTGAACGTCGCACTCATGAAGGAGGCTACGCCGAACAGTCTCCCCGGCCCCTCCCTCGAAGAGTACGTTGTCAGGCACCACGATTGCCGCCTCGCCGCCTATCTTGAGCATGGCTCTTACGTGCTGGAGGAAGTTGAGCTGTTTGTTCGATGTGCTGGCCCAGAAGTCATCTCTTTCGTAGGTCAGGGTCTCACGTTCTGCCTTGCCATCGCCGTTGAAGACGGTTATCGAGCTCTTCTTTCCGAACGGGGGATTTGTGAGGACCATATCCACGTGGTCGCTTGGTTCGGACCTGAGGCTGTCATCAAGCATCTTCTCAACCTTTAGCGGCTCGATTCCGTGAAGGTAGAGGTTCATCACGCAGAGCCTGGCCACGCCTTCTACGATGTCGGTTCCAAGGAAGGTTTTGTACCTCAAATCGTGTTTCTGGTCACGGTCGAGGTCGAGATCGTGGCGGTTGGTGATGTAGTCGTAAACTCCAAGGAAGAATCCGCCGGTTCCGCAGGCAGGATCGCCTATGACCATGTCAGGAAGGGGGCGCATCACCTCCACTATCGCCTTGATCAGCGGGCGCGGGGTGAAGTACTGGCCAGCTCCGCCCTTGACGTCTTCGGCGTTCTTCTGGAGGAGGCCTTCGTAGATCTCGCCTTTGACATCGACGTCCATTCCCATCCAGATCTCGCCGTCGATCAGGGAGATGAGCCGCTTTAGCTTTGCTGGGTCCTGGATTCGATTCTGGGCTTTCCTGAATATCACGCCGAGGATGCCTGTCTCTTTTCCAAGGTCCCGCAGGATCGCAAGGTACTGCTCTTCAAGGTCGGTGCCGTCTTTGGCGCGGAGGCTGTCCCAGTCGAGCCCTTCCGGCGTGATCGGGGACCTCTTCGGGTGGAGCTTCTTTTGCTCGTCGGCCATCTTGAGGAAGAGGAGATAGGTGAGCTGTTCTACGTAGTCGCCGTAGCTTACGCCGTCGTCTCTGAGGACGTGGCAGTAGTTCCAGACTCTCTGGACGATTGAGGAGGATTCGTTGGACAATTTTAGATCAGCTCCGGATTATTTGATGCAACGTACAGAACAGAGCCAGAAAAGGTTATATCACAACAAGGGCGAAAGAGTGCTATAAGATCAAAGAGGTGATTATAGCATGGAAGAGATCCGAGAAAAGGAGATCGTGAGGATGATCTCAGAAGAGAGTTACCGTGGGGATATCCCTCAGGAGCTGCGAGATCACCTCCGAGAGAGTATACATCACAACAAGGGTCTAATGTCTCGGTTAGCGAAGATGTAGCTGTTTGGACTTTGAGTGTTTGCGGCACTTTTTTCTCAACCATTTTTCTATTCCCTCGATATTGTCTGTGCATTCGTATTTGGCGATTTTAGTTAATACTGATATTATTTTATCCTGCTCTTCGTGTATGTAATACCCTTCAACCCTCAGGATCATATCTGCAAGATAAAAGGCGGTCCTCTTCTGTCCATCCCAAAATGGGTGCTGGTCAGCCACATATAGCGCCCATGCAGCCCTCCTGAAGACTTCTTCCTCTTCGTTGATCCGTTCCACGAGATAATCGAGCGTTCCCCTCTCTCTGATGCCCTGGGCCTCCAGATCCGAGCCCAGGAGGTCGTGAAACTCGATGGCCATCTTTGCGGTGATCTTGTAGCGAGTCATGATTTCAAAGGCCTTTTCACCTAGATCAGAGCCGTCTGCGTTGTGGTTTTTGCAGCTTTCTTCTTGCGGGGCCGCGCCTTCCGCCCTTTGGGCGGCGCCTTTGCTCTTTCGGCCATAATCCGTTCGAGGAGAAGGGAGGCGGGCTCATCGTTCGGATCCTGGGAAACTAGGTCGCCTCGGAAGGCCTTTTTGAGGATCGATTGGCGGAGGTGCGCGGCGCGTTTCAGGTTGGCGGCTATTGTGGCCGCAGTCTGATCGGCGACGGTAAGAAGGCGCTCGATCTCGGAGACGATCTCGTGCTGTTCGGGGAGAGGGGGGAAGGTAATAGGAATTGCCTCAATAGTTGGTGCGTTCAAGTTAGGTCTACCAACTCCGGCGCCTCCTCCAGTGAGTTGATTTTGACCGGAAGGTGATTTTAAAAAATAGAATAAATACCAACTATTTTTTATAATTCCAATTAAGCGATATTGAATCAGGTACGCTCCAGGAATTGCATCAACTGTATCATTAAAAACAGCAAGTGTTCCAAGGCTTCCTGTCCTCGTTATCAATAAGTCACCAAGTTCAACTTTATATTTCGAAAATTGGTCCTCACTCAATGAGAGTTTAGGTGCCGTATTGATGTTCACTTTACCAGAATCGCTAATGTCTGAAGTTCTCAATACGAGGTAACCATTTTCAGAGTAGTCATCACTGGAAAATCGTGGGCCATACAGAGAGAACTCTTTTAACTGACCAAGGTTCGCCCAGTTCCACCCTTCCGGCAGCTCCGGCAGTCCTTCCGTTTCTGGCGCCAAGGGCTCTTTGTACTTCTGTTTCCACCGGTCGTTTTTGGGCCGCTTGCCCTTGGCCACCAGCTTGGCCAGCTCTTCCTCTTCCCACTTGACCCGGCGCTCGGTCAGAATCCGCTCCAGCAGCGCCGAGGCCGGTTCCACATCGGGATGCGTCGCCCGCCATTTCTCCGTGAGCCTGCCTTCTACTGCGGCCTTGAGCACCGACTGGCGGTATCGCGCAAGCTGGGCCCGGGATTTCTCCAGGGCCGAGACCCCGGCGTCAAGCTGGGTGAAGAGCTCCTCGATCCTGGCCACAATCCGGCGCTGTTCGGGAAGAGGGGGGAGAGGAACCACTAACTTCTTTAATTTAGCTTGGTTTATTGATGATTGATTAACCGCATGCTGAGCTATCTCATAAAAAAGACCAGAAAACCGATAGTAATTAAACATATAATTTAGGTAATTGGGTATTATGACGCCGTTATTAGCTCTAATTAATAATAAGTTCATTCCATGTAACAAGACGAAGCTATCTGACTTGAAAATGGCTGTTTTGCCCAAATGTGAATCACTATTTATATGGCTGAATAATATATCGCCTTTATTCAGTATATATTTTTCAATCAGTTGGGGTGATAGATCTTCCAAATATCCGACCCTGCTTAAATTAATCACTTCATTTGAAATGGTTTCTATGCGAGTTACCGGATATCCTAATTTTTCTTTATTCTGCCTTTTTGTAATTCCATTAGAAATTCTGATGATCACATCTTCTAGCGTCGTCCATTCCCACCCTTCCGGCAGCTCGTAAGGTCCCTCCGCGTTCGTCATATTGTAAGCGCTCCGTTCAGCTCATCCACGATATCATCCAGCTCGTCCCCAAAAACCTGACGCGCCCGGAGGAGCCCGCCTCTCTCCTGGAAGTGCGTGTAATCGAAGTCGTCCTCGTCAAATTCCAGGCTGGTTAGCGATGTGGCTCTTGATCATCTCCAGCCACTCCATCTGCTCAGCGGTGAACTCAGAGCCCCTGGAGGTCGAGCCACCTCTCGCATCGATTATCTTTCGCGCCCAAAGTGGGCCTCCCGCCGGGGACTTCTTGGGGCGAGATGATATAAACTGTGTGGAAATGCTCCGGGCGGCGCCGACTGCGTGAAAACGTCTCTCTGGCACGTTTCAGAAACTGTTAAATAGGGCATTTCTGATGAAATATGCATATGGGATGGATGAAACGCCTCATGAAACTAATTTTTATAGTAATATTATTATTTGTTATGTTGGCGGTGCTGTACACAACAGTTCTGGGAGATGATTGTCTAGGATGTCAGATATTTAAAGGCGCAATCTTCGGCGAACTCGGCAGTTACAACGAGTCCATCGAATGCTTCGAAAAAGCAATCGAGATAGATCCAAGATGCAAAAAGGCATGGTATGGCAAAGGCAAGGGCTTCCAAAACACGGGCAGATATAATGAAGCCGTTGAATGTTACGACACGGCAATCGAGATAGATCCTGACTTCATTTACGTCTGGAATGACAAAGGAAACACTCTTTCCAGTCTAAGACGCTACAACGATTCAGTCGCCTGTTTTGAAACGGCCATCGAACTAGATCCTGAATTTGCGCTTCTCTGGAGCAACAAGGGTTTACAGTTTCATTTGATGGGTCGCTACAACGAGTCCATCGAATGTTGCGACAAGGCGATAGAGCTTGAGCCCCAACTCAAATTGCCCTGGAACAACAAAGGAATTGTCCTCTTTGCTTTGGGACGCTACAACGAAGCCGTCAAGTGTTACGACAAGTGCATCGAGCTGGACCCCAAATATTCAGTAGCCCTCAGCAACAAGGGTCTTGCTCTCAGCAGGCTGGAAAAATATGATGAATCTATAGATTTTTGCAACAAGGCCATCGAGCTCACTCCGGAAGATGGATGGGCCTGGAGATGCAAAGGAGAAGTTCTATTCGATCTTGGAAATTACAACGATTCCCTTGCCTGTTACGACAAAGCCGTCGAGCTGCATCCCAGGATTTATCTGGCCTGGTATGGAAAAGGCCTCGCTCTTCAGGCCCTGGGGCGCGAAGATGAGGCAAAGGTGGCTCTCGCCAAGGCTGAAGAGCTGGGTGGGGAAGAGCTGGAACGCTATCTGGCCACCACCCAGAATTCTTGATGGGACAGACAATCCAGTAGGTCAGGCGAGTTGGATCACACCGCAAGCTTCTCGTTCAGCTCATCCACGATGCCGTCCAGCTCGTCTCCAAAAACCTGACGCGCCCGGAGGAGCCCGCCTCGCTCCTGGAAGGGTGTGTAATCGAAATCGTCCTCGGCCAATTCCAGGCTGGTTATGATGTGGGTTTTGATCATCTCCAGCCACTCCATCTGCTCCTCTGTAAACTTGCGCCCCTGGAGGTCGAGCCAGCTCTCGAACCTCTCGTTCACGGAATCGCTGAAAGGCTCCAGTACCTCGCTTTCACCAGCCGCAAACCTCAAGAGCGATACGATGTCGGTGAGGAGCCTCTTTGGCCCTGCGCCCCTGACCTTCGACGTCTCCAGCTGCTCATAAGCCTGCCAGAGCCTTGAGGGCGTAAGGTGGAGAGGCGGCCGTTCTATCGCCTCAGAAAGCTCCTTGATCTGCCTGAGGGTGAGGTGACGCTTGCCATAGGGCTTGCTGTAGAAGATCGAAAGCGCCGTGATCTCGTCTTTGTTATCCTCGATGAACTGCTGGAAGCTTCCGACAACGGACTTGGCCCGCTCCTCGGCCTGCTCCTGAGCGTTTTCATCGAAGCCCGCACTGAGAACCTCGTCGATGTTTTCCTCGTCGATTATCTGCTCGTGCCGGGTCTTGATCTCGATTATCGTCTTCCTGAGTTTCGGGCTGTCGAAGGGCCCGCAGGCTCTCTCCACAAGCTTTCGAGTCGCCTCCTCGACCTGGGCTTCGGTGGGGTTTTTGGTCCCGAAGATCTGTTCCGCCTCTGCCTCTTGGGTGTCAGGATCGACGGCATCAAGAATCCTGTTTGCGATCTCTTTTGGGCTGGCGCCACCTGAGGCCTCCTCGAACTTGGTACGGTCCCGCTCGTCCATCTTCCGGTCAAGCCTGGCAAGCCTTCCCGCCAAGGTTGTTAGGGTGTCCTCGTCCCTGATCCCGCAAACCACGTTGTCGAGAAGCTTTTCGAGGGAGACACCTTTCTTTCGCTCAAGCGTCCCTCGCTCACCCTTCTCGCTTTCGCAGACCCCAACAGCGTCCACGATCACGAAATGGGTCTTGTACTTCTCGCCAGGCGTGACCGCCTCAAGCTCGGTCGGGGTTATGGTCCTCGTGCCTCGCCCTTTCATCTGCTCAAAATAGCCCCTCGACTTGACATCCCTCATGAAAAGGAGGCACTCCAAAGGCTTAACGTCGGTTCCAGTCGAGATCATGTCGACCGTAACCGCTATTCTTGGGTAGTACTTGTTCCGGAATGCCGAGATCAGGTCCTCGGGCTTTGCGCCGGTGGTCCTGTAGGTGATCTTCTTGCAAAAGTCGTTACCTTGTCCAAACTCTTCCCGTGCTATGTTCACGATGTCCTCAGCGTGAGAATCGCTCTTTGCAAAGATCAGGGTCTTTGGAACATCTTTTCGTCCTGGGAATATGTCGGTGGAGAGCTTATCCCGAAACGTCCGTATCACGGTCCTGATCTGGTCTGGCGCAACCACGGTGCAGTCAAGCTTTTTGCCATCGTACTCGAAATCTTCGTCGCTCACTTCCCAGCGCTTCTTTCTGGTGAGACGGTCCCGCTTTCCCACGTAATGGCCCGCCTCGATCTTGCCGCCTTCTTCCGTTATCCGGGTTTTGATCCTGTAGACCTCGTAGCCCACATTGACACCGTCAACTACCGCCCTCTCGTGATCGTACTCCGAGACCAGGTTCGTGTTGAAAAACCCCAAGGTCTGTTTGGAAGGGGTCGCGGTCATGCCAATGACGTAGGCGTCAAAGTATTCCAGGACCTGTCTCCACAGGTTGTAGATCGACCTGTGGCACTCGTCAACGACTATGAAATCGAAGTACTCTATCGGGATATCGGGGTTGTAGGCAACCTCGACAGGTCGCTTGGGCATTGGTTGCGCATCGAAACACGAGACCTCTTCGAGCTCCGGATCAAACTCCGCATCACCCCGAAGCATCGAATAGAGCCGCTGGATAGTGGTGATGCACACTTTACAGACGTCGTCCAAAGTGTTAGACTGGAGGTGCTGAACATTGTAAAGCTCAGTAAACTTCCTGCCATCGTCAGGGGTCACATAGGACTGGAACTCTTTGTGGGCCTGTTTGCCAAGTGTTCTCCTGTCCACCAGGAATAGGACCCTCTTTGCGCCTGCGAACTTGATCAGCCGATAGATGAGAGTTACCGCAGCGAAGGTCTTGCCACTTCCTGTAGCCATCTGGATAAGGGCCCGGGGCCGATCTGCGGCAAAAGACGTCTCCAGTCCCTCGATCGCCTCGAACTGGCAATCTCGAAGATTCCCTTGGACGAGTGGCGGCATGTCTCTTAACCTGGCCCTGAGGGTATCGTCTTGGGAGAGCCACTCGGCCAACGTATCGGGCCGGTGGAAGGAAAAGACGCTTCGAGAACGGGGGTGAGGGTCTCGCACGTCCCGAAAATAGGATTCGGTCCCGTTGCTCTCGTAGGCGAAGGGCGCATCTTTTCCCCCACCTTTGAGAAGAGTGGCAGGTATGCCATCGAGGTACTTCTGGCTCTGTTCCGAGACGCCGCTTAGGGTATGGCCTTCGTGTTTCGCCTCGATGACGCCCACCACAGCTCTGTCAACAAAAAGAAGATAATCGGCGCTTCCTGTCTCCAAAGAAAATTCACGGCGGGCAATGCCTTTAGAAAGTCGGGGATCAAAGTCCTCTCGGTTTTGAACCGCCCAACCTGCCTCTTCGAGGAGCTTGTCGATCTCTTGCCTTGCCTTCTCCTCTGGTTTTCCTCCCTCACCATCTGAAGTCGTTTCGGTCACCCTCCCTAAAAAGTCCAGGATGAGAGAGGCGCCTTTTGGTATATGCTGGTTGCGAAAAAAATACGATCGCCGGGGCCCAACGCCCTCTTTGCCCTCCTGCCTCAGCTCGAACGCAAAGTGCAAACCCCGCTTTCCACCCTGACAAGTCACGTTGAGGGCGACTTAGGTTCCCACCACCGATGGTGGCAGTGATGGTATCAGTACGAGTTTTGAATCCAGAACGTCAATTCCATTGACATTGGCACCTGTTGACATTGGCACACGGTACCGTCTTTCGATCTTTCGCCGTAGATCTTAGACGTTTGGCGCGCCTTCCCTGGCTACGACCAACGTTGGCCGTTTAGCCTTCTTGATGACGTTCTCCGAGACCGAGCCTAGCAGCACCTCTTCAATATTGCTCTTGCCATGCGAGCCAAGAACGATGAGCGACGCATCCTCTTCTTCTGCAACCTTGACGATCTCTGTGAAAGGGATTCCTACCGCCATTTTCGTGATCGCTTTGAGCCCTGCGTTCTCGATCTTTGTTTTAACGCCCTCCAATTTCTCGCGTCCCGCCTCTTCCATCTTCTCTTGAACTTCACGCTCGTACTGTGCTGACATGCTTTTGAGCCAACCGGCGCTTATTATTGTCATCGCCCTCACCTCTCGCTCGTCAATCACGTACAAGGCCACGACCTCTTCAGCACCGCAATTCTTCAACCGCGTCACGTATTCAAGCGCCTTTGCGGAGCATTCCGAGAAATCTGTAGGATACAATATTTTCTTGAACATGTGCAACCCCTCCAGTGAATCGCATCGCGCCCCCCATTCGCAGCCCAAGCCAATCGAAGGCCCCTATCATTTTGAAGTCCATGTAGAACATTACGGGAATATAGTGTTTAACGATACCTTTCGGACAAATCTCTAACTCTTAAGAGTTTGAGACTTGGACTATCCGTATCGTTAAACACCAATCTCGCGAGAACCAATTAGTCCCATCTATTTGGTTCTTGACTATAAACGCGTTCCTCAACGATTGTGGCAGATGATCCCATAACACAGCTCAGAATAGCACCCAAGGGCGAGAAGCTCCTCATCACCTCAGGTATCGAACCTTGGAAAGGCTCTTTTCGCCTGCAGCCTACATTCCGCCCATCATGGGGCCGAATTTTTTCATCATCTTCCTCATGTTGGACTTGCTCATTCCCCTCATGCCCTTGAGGGCCTTTTGCATCGCCTTATGAGACTTGAGAAGCTCCCTCACCACCTCTGGCGAAGTGCCACTGCCCCTTGAGATCCTCTTTATCCGAGAGCTGGTTACGATCTTTGGATCCATCAGCTCGGCCTCGGTCATGGAGTCCATGATCACTTTGTACTTGTCCAGCCGGTCCTTGGTGACCTGATACTCTTTGTCAGAGATCTCTAGACCCATCCCGCCAAGAGGAAGCATCTGCATGATCTGCTTTAGAGGCCCCATCTTGTTGATGGCTTCCATCTGGGCGTACATATCCTTCAGCGTGAACTTGCCTCTCATTATGGACTCGACGTCCATATCCTCTTCGACTTTCGTCTCTTGAGCCTTTTCTATCAAGGTCTTGACATCGCCCATTCCAAGGAGCCTTGAGATGAACCTATCTGCCTCGAACTTCTCAAGGTCGTTCGGGGTCTCGCCAACGCCAATGAATGCCACAGAAGAGTTTGTCTCGGCAACAGCGCTCAAAGCGCCCCCGCCCTTTGCAGTTCCGTCGAGCTTGGTGATTATAACGCCGGTTATGCCGACGGCCTCGTTGAAGGCTTTTGCTTGATCACTGGCCTGTTGGCCAATGGCAGCGTCCATGACAAGAAGCTTCTGATCCGCATGAGCAACGACATCGATGTCCATCATCTCTTGGATCAAATCGCCTTCTAAGGCGTGCCTTCCTGCTGTATCAACGATCTGGATGTCATATTTCTTCGCCTGATCCAAACCGTGCCGGGCAACCTCTGGCGCGTCGGGGTTTCCCTTCTCGCCGTAAAAGAAGATGCCTTGCCTTTCGCAAAGCGCTTTTAGCTGATCGTAAGCCCCGGCCCGGAAGGTGTCGGCGCAGATCACGGCAGTCCTGAGACCCTTCCTCTGGAAAAATGTGGCAAGCTTGGCCGCGGTGGTGGTCTTGCCGCTTCCCTGAAGACCTACCAGCATTATCCTCTGGCTCTTGAGCTCGATTCCAGAGCTCTTTCCGACCAGGTTTATGAGCTCTTGATAAACAATATTGATGACGTGTTCTCTTGCGCCCATCCCTGCAGGTGGCTTCTCGTCGAGAGCTCTCTCTCTGATCTGTTTGGAGAGGCCCATCACCAGTTTTACGTTTACGTCCGCCTGTAGCAAAGCTCGCTGGATGTCCCTTACGACCTCGTCCACTACCTGTTTATCGATCCTGTTGGCAGAAGCGATCTTTTTTAATGCGCCACGCAGCGATCCGCCCAAGCTGTCCAGTACCATGAAATCAAACGTCCAATAAATTGAGGAAGTACGTCCCGACCGGGACTCGAACCCGGGTCTGAGGCTCTCTGCGCGCCGCGAAAGGCGGCAAACTCCGCAGGCCTCTAGGATATCCGCTACCCTATCGGGACACGGCCGCGTGTTGGGTGCTTATGGTAATTAAGCCTGTTGATTTGAGGCTGTGCCCTTCTTGCTGTATTGCTTCTTGACACTTCGCCCATCTGAAGTTTACACCTCTTTGACACCTCTGTTAGTACCCAACGTGCGCCCATTGACGCCAGGCCAAACGGGCCCTGCTCACCGATCCACATGATGTAGCAACTCGGCCTGAAATTTTTTACAGATCAAGTCCAGGACTCTTCGCACACCCAAAGCCAAAACGCAAATGACTTTGAAGCTTGCCCAACTGCGCAGCTCTTATGGCCCTCAAAAAGTCGATCTCTCCAAACTCAGGCCAGTACCGTGCACAGATGTAGAAGGGACATTCGTTCCCGTTAGTCTGCCAGGGCAGAAAGTTGGACGTCCTGTAGTCGCCACCGGTCCTTATCAAGAGGTTCACATCGGGAAGAGCAACACCATCCTGAGGATAGAGATGCCGAGCTATAAGCATCTCGTCGACCTCTTCTGGCCTGATCACCCCCTCCCTGACCTTGACGGCCAAATCTCTGGCGGCATCCAACATCTCGCGCTGGCCACCATAGCCCAAGGCCAGGTTGAAGTACATGCCGTCGTAATCGCAAGTGAGCTTTTCCACTTCTCTGATTGCCTCTTGGAGATCGTGCGGAAATTGCTCTGTCCTGCCTATGGCCCTCACTCGAACCTTGTTTTTGTGCACACGCCTTGAGACGCAAAGTTCCGCCAGCTTGTCTCTTATGAGTTCGAAAAGGTACCTTTTTTCGTCTTCTGGCCTGTTGAAGTTCTCTGTCGAGAACGTGTACACGGTCAGGTGTTTTATCCCCAGATCGATACACCAGTCTGCCACCCTGTCAGTGGTCTTGGAGCCCAAAAAATGTCCGGATTGGCTAGGTATGTTCTTCATTCGAGCGTAACGCCGATTACCATCTTGAATTATGGCCACGTGATTCAAAGATCCCTCTTTTACAACCGCCCTCTTCAGAATGCCCAAGCTCAGCGAGTACACAGGGCCAGAAGACAATATGGCTGACGAGATGCTTCGAAGATTCACCGTTCCCAGTTTCACGAATTCCTATTTAAAAGTGTTAGGAGTTACGCAGTTGAGATATTCATACCCATATAGTCGCAATCGAATGGTCAAATAGATGCTCAAAAACCACCTATGTGCCAACTAATGGTATCTTTTTGGGGCTCGACCAACACAGATATGTCCAACTGCATAGCTCCTGAGTGTGTTCGTATTCTCCCGCGTTCTGAATAGGATTATGTCTAATGGGGCGCTTGGGGGGTTGCCTGTAGGAGGATGTGAGGTACCTGTAGGGGAATGTGGGGGGAAAATACTTAATATACATGAAACCATGGGTGGGAAACGAGGGCCCGTGGTCTAGGTGGTTATGACATCGCCTTCACACGGCGGGGATCACGCGTTCGAATCGCGTCGGGCCCACTCTCCTATTTTGGTCACAATCTTTAACTACCATACCACGCCTTTAATCGACGAATGGATTTCGGATGGTCCGCATCTAAATGTCGGATTCGGAGCCGATTCGTTCCCAGAGGTGAGATACTGGCCAATTTTAATAGCAAAAAGAGGAAACGAAGTAATGCACAGCCAGAGATCATAACTAGAGTCCGCTTGCCGCGGCAATATGATCGAGAGATGTTTGGTCACGTCGAGTCCCTTCTCGGATCCAACCGATTAATGGTCCGATGTATCGACGGCAAGGAGAGGATGGCCAGAATACCTGGCAAGATGAAGAAAAGGATATGGATTAGAGAGGGTGACTTGGTCATCGTGGTGCCTTGGGATTTCCAGGACGAGAAGGCCGACGTTGTCTGGAGGTATACGGCCCCCCAAGTAGACTACTTGGTGCGTAAGGGTTACCTCAAACGGTAGTTATGTCAGAGGAATCCAAGAAGGTCAAGGAGATGGAGTCGCGCATCGACATGATGCGTGTGCGCAACAAAGACTCCGACGACTTCAAAGTCAGAGACGAAGTCTTCGACAAGCGTGCTCTGATGAACCTTTACACTCTGGCGAGCAAAGGCGCGATCGATGCATTAGGTGGGTCGATAAGCACCGGCAAAGAGGCCAACATATTCCATGCGCTGGGTGAAGAAGGTAATCTTGCAATCAAGATCTACAGGATCAACACCAGCAACTTCAAGGCGATGCAAAACTACTTGATTGGAGATCCCAGGTTCGGCAACATAAAGGGCACCAAAAGGGCGGTTATAACCGCCTGGACCCGAAAGGAGTTCCGCAACCTGAAACGGGCCGAAGAGGCAGGGATAAAAGTCCCCCATCCCATTATCATGAAGGAGAACATCCTTGTCATGGAACTGGTAGGAGAAGGCGAAATGCCAGCTCCTCAGCTCAGAGAAGTCCACTTGGACGAAGAAGAGGCAAAAAAGGCCTTCGATAAGATCTCTGTGTACATGTCGCGTCTATACAACAAGGCCAACCTGGTCCACGCCGACCTGAGCGAGTTCAACATTCTCTATCACGAAGGTGAACCTGTGATCATCGATATGGGACAGTCTGTAACCTTAGAACATCCCATGGCCCGAACATTCCTGGAACGGGACATATCCAATCTGGCTCGCTACTTCAAGAGAAAATACGGGATCGGCTCAGAAGAGGCGATTCGAGAAACACTGAAAGCAGGTCGAGAAAGTTGATTTTCAGCAGAGGAGGTCGAAATTTTTGCACATCAAGATACCAGATGAGCGTATAGGTGTGTTGGTGGGTCCTAAAGGATCTACGAAGAGGACGCTGGAAGAGAAAACCGGCGCAGAACTTGACGTCGACAGCGAGACCGGATCGGTCACAGTTACTTCTGGCGAAGACCCTCTCCAGTCGATGCGCCTGGTTGACACCGTCCAAGCCATAGCCAGGGGTTTTTCACCAGAGAGGGCGATGACGCTTCTGGACGAAGATATCCTGATGCTGGATGTGATGGACCTCTCCAACGTCGCCCACACCAAAAATGGCATGGCTAGAATAAAGGGCAGAATAATCGGAAAGGACGGACGTACCAGGGAAACCATGGAAAGGTTGACCAACGCCATGATCTCTGTCTATGGAAAGACCGTCTCGATCATAGGAAACCCGGACCAAATCAGGGTCGCCAGAACCGCCATCGAGATGCTAATCGATGGTGCACCTCACGGCTCTGTCTACGGATACTTGGAGAAGAAACGCCAAGATTTAATCCAGTCCGATATGGGCGACTTCTGATCACTCATCGAAACTCACCATTTTAGCCGGGACTTTCCCGTGTAAACGCTCATTCTATCTTCGCGGGCAAAGCCTACCAAGGTCAAGCCCCGTTCCCGGGCGAGTTCTGCCGCGAGAGTTGTGACGGCACCTTTAGAGGCGATGAAAGTCACTTCGAATCTGGCCACCTTTTTAATAGTGCGGCCTGTAATTCTCCCCGAAGTGACCACGTAACAGCGGTTTAGGTCCACGCCTTCGAGAAGGCCCCATCCAAATACCTTGTCCAGGGTGTTGAGACGGCCCACATCTTCTGCAGAGGTGAGGATATTAGCTTCCAAACAAAGTGCAGAGGTGTGGGTGCCCCCGGTCTTCAGGTGAAGCTCTGAGCTCAGGGCCGATTCGAGGTTTTCCAGGACGGCCCGGCTGCAGATGTTCCATTCCTGACCGGATTTTGTTCCACCCGCAGACTCTCCCGGCTTTGTTGACTCAACTGAGAGATCAACAGGATCTATCAAGGCCCAGGCACTTTTGTCTTCGATTTTCAGGTCTTTTATCTGGGATACATTTTCTATGACTCCTTCAGAACGAAGGTGGCCTGCTACAAACTCCCTTTCCAGAGAAGGGGTAATCATCGCCGTGGTGAGTAGATCGTCATTTACAAATATCGAAAATTCCTTTTCTATAGGGAGGTTTTCAGGCTGTTCGACGGCCACGTTTCTATCCAGCCGCAGAACTTTGTGGATCTGGATGTTCACATGTTTCCGTGCGTTATGGGTTTATATATATCTTCTCAGAATGTGACCATCTCCCAGATACTCGAACATCGGAGGCAAACTTATTGGATATTCTGCCACAAATCGATCTGACCCCCTATGATTGGTTGTTCATAGCCTTCCTGGTTTTGAACCTGCACTGGATTCTCGCGGCCAGGTTGAGCCAAAGCCCGCGCCTAAGACGGCTGAACATCGGCCACTGGGGGCCAGTGATCATGTTCCGCACCACTAGGTGGTTGGGGCTGATCGACTGGCTCAGCACGCCCAAAGGGCTTTGGAAAACTGGAACCACTGCAGGCATTCCTTTTGTGATATTGGCCATGTTCTCGTTTCTGGCCTTCTTCTTCCTGACGACTTTGGCCATGATACACGCACCTCCCGAGCCCAGCGCCTACACCTCGCCCCGAAATGTCCTTCTCATACCGGGAATCAACCAGTTCATACCCCTCTGGTACGGTTGGGTCGCCCTCTTCGTAACCATGGGAGTTCACGAATTCGGTCACGGCATACTGTGCCGAGCAGAAAAGATACGAGTGAAGTCGATGGGCCTCGCTTTGCTCGTAGCGCCGATCGCCGCCTTTGTAGAGCCCGATGAAGAAGAGCTCTTCGGCACTGAAGAGAAAGAGGCGGTGGCTTCGCGAGGGGCACGGGTCAGGATATTGTCTGCAGGCGTGATCGCAAACTTCGTTGTCGCAGCTTTGGCCCTGGCGCTTTTCTTTGGACCAGTCATTGGAGCTATCGCGCCTCAAGACCGTCTCGTGGTAACGGGAGTGGAACCAAACTCCGCAGCGGATCTTGCGGGTTTGAAAGAGCAGATGATCCTCTTGGAGGCGAACGGAAAAGAGGTGACAATGCTCGAGGACTTCGAACCTGGTATCAAGGACCAGCTGAACCTCAAATTCTTCTCGGAGGGGGCTGAATTGGATCTGTTCTTAGAAGGAGCACCGGTCAGGGGGGTCATGATAGTCGACGTGTTCGAGGGCCATCCTGCTCATGGTGCAGAAATGAAATCGGGTCAAATAATCTCGGAAATAGACGGGGTTTCCACTTCCAGCTGGGAGGAATTCAAGAGCTTCATGAGCACCACGAAGGAAGGTCAAAAAGTCGTTATCGAGACGAACTTGGGGATATATCCGATCGAACTTGCCCCCAACCCCGACGGGAGCGGCTCAGGATTTATCGGCGTTGGATTCTCGGGAATCTCGACCAATGCAGTTTACGTGGATGGTGTCATTTTCCAGGAGTTTCCTGCAAGTTCGTTCCTCACAATGCTCGAAGACATCCCTCACGCTGGCGTTGGCGGAATCATTGTACTCATGGGACTTCCCTTTGCCGGAATTCAGGGGTTCACCGAGATGGGATTCCCCGGTTTCATAGGCGGAATCACTCACTTCTTCGAGCCGGTCGGATGGGCAGCGTCTCTTGGGGATTCAGCTTTCTGGATTGCCAACCTGCTCTTCTGGATCGGCCTGATAAACCTTTACGCAGGGCTGTTCAACTGCCTTCCTGCGGTACCTTTAGACGGTGGCCATATCTTCAGAGATTTGCTCCACATAAGTTTCCAGAGAATTTTCCATAGTGATGAGCGGGCCGAAAAGATGACCAGAAGAGTTGTGGCTGTCATGGCCTGGCTGATCTTGTCATCGCTGGTCTTCTTGATAGTGGCACCTTACCTCGCGCACGGGTTCGGCGGATAGATACAAAGTCGTAAGCAAGGGGTGCCCTTAGCGAGCCCCCCTTCTGTGTTATTTCTCGGCATCATTTCTCCGCGGTGGGTCAACTGCCGAAAGGGCGTTTGCTGCAGATCTAAAGCGTCAGATGTCCATCTCCAACAGCCTGGAAGCAGCATAGGCCGGAAAGACGTCGGATATGGCAGAACCATATCGGTCCGAAAGCCGGATGCAATCGAGTCCGATATCCAAAGCAGCTTTTTCGATCAGTTCTTCACCGATTCCGGCTGCTACCACCTGGTCAAGATCGCGATTTTTGGCCAATCGTCCCAAAGCGCAAGTTAGAATATTCATTTGGCGTTCCCTCGCCTGAGCAGCTATCTGCAGGGCGCCTTCTGTACCGATCTCTTCGAGATCTGAGCAGACCGTTCTTGCCAATCTACCGAGTGAAGAATCTCGGTTTTTTCCTTCGCCGTCGGGAGTTTCGACACTGTAATCCTCTTCTGAGATATCGCCGAGAGCCCTGTAAACATCAGCTGTGATGGCAAACAGCTCCGAAGAGAGCGGAACCTCCAGGTCGCCTATCCTGACGGAAGTGAGAAGAGCCGCGAGGTTGGTTCTAAGACGACCCGAATAGATGAGTTCGCCTCTGATCAAACGCCGATAATCTGAGGTTTCTGCCTGTGTTTTTCCGCCTTTTATGGGTATGAGATCGGTGGTGGTCGACCCCATGTCAACGAAGATCGCATCGCCCACCTCTTTTGCGAGGAAGGCGGCAGAGGCGCTCCAGTTGGCTGCGGCCAGTTCTTTGATATCGTCCCAATCGAAACCTCTCACCCCCCAGAAACTGATAGGACAGGTGAAGGCCCGCTCCACTGTTTGTTTTATACGGATGATACCATCCCTCTTGCTTGCGAAACAGTCGGCTAGCTCGCCAGTCATAACTGCGGCCAAAGCCTCCGGATGCGTCTCGTTTGAGATGTTGCGAAGCAACTCTTCCAGGGGCACATCTTTCCAGAGTGGAAGGTACTCTATTCGAACAAAACGGCCGTCAGAGCTGGCGGCCTTGGTGTTGGCCCCGCCCACGTCAAGACCAAGGATCATGCTGGTTGAGCCAAGAAGATACCATAAAAGCTTTAGGGTAATCGAGGGCTTTATACGCCACGAGATTCTGGAGAGTTGATTATGGCTGCCAAGGAGAAGTATCCCGAACCCACTTATCTCGAATGCGGATTCGATGAGTTGGAGCATGACGTCATCAAGAGGGAACTTTGCTGTTATTGCGGTAATTGCATCGCCTTTTGTCCCAAGATAGACCACAACGAAAACAGGCCAAAGCTTGTCGATTACGACCCTCTCTGCGGCCTATGTTACGCTTATTGCCCCCGAAGCTTCCTGGATATGGGATTTATCGAGAAGAAGCTTTTCGGAAAGGCCAGGTCCCAGGACGAAAAGCTGGGGATCTATCAGAAAGCAGTCTCGTCCAAGGCCACTGGCGCAGATATTCAGGGCGTCGCCCAAGATGGCGGCGTTGTGTCCGCCCTGCTGGCCCACGCACTGGACTCTGGATTGATAGATTGTGCAGTTGTCACAACCCGAAATGATGACTGGAGAACCGTGCCAAAGGTGGTAACCACCGTAGAAGAGATCGTTGCCAGCGCCGGGACCAAGTACACAATCTCGCCCAGCATCACCGCGGTTCAGGAGGCTCTGGACCAAGGTTTTGAGAATATTGGCTTTGCGGGAACGCCCTGCCAGATACAGGCTTTGAGGAAGGTTCAGACGCTGGAAGAGCCCTACCAGTTCGGCCAGGACAAGATCAAGTTGCTCATAGGACTTTTCTGCATGGAGAACTTCGAGTACGAGCTCTTATTCCCAGGCCTCATCAAGGAGAACTTCGGCTTCAATCCAGAAGATGTGGACAGGTTCGAAATCCAAAAGGGTATGTTCAGGGTTCGCGCAGGAGAAGATGTCAAAGAGGTTCCCCTCGCCAAGACCAACGAGTACCTGTGGAAAGGTTGCAGCTCCTGCTTCGACTTCACGGCTGAGCTGGCCGACGTTGCTGTGGGTAGCGTAGGATCCAAGAACCGCTGGTCTACGGTCTTAGCGAGAACCGACATCGGCGCGAAACTCTACGATAGTGCGCTCGATGCCAAGGTTGTCGAGGAGGGCACAATCTCTGAGAAGGGCATGGCCTTGATCGAAAGGCTTGCAGGCGACAAAGAGAAGCGCTTCTTCGACAAGACCAAAGAGCTCGAAGAGCAGGGCGTTTCGGTCAACATCAAGAGATAAGCTGCCAGGACTGCTCGAACTTGAACTTCGATGGTGCATTGACGATGCCTTTCGGACAAGTCTCCGGCTCTTAAGAGTTTGGAATTTGATCGTTTCGCAATCGTCGAGCGCCGCTCTTTGCGGGAACCGATCGGCATTGTCCGACCGGCATATTCCGATTGATTCTCGACGATAACTTGGACTCGAAATTCAGACGCGCTTAGACGAGACGGACCAGATAGACCTAAAGGTGCAATTGAGATGTTATCAGTGGGGCTGGCAGGAAAGCCCAACGCAGGCAAGTCCACATTCTTCAAGGCGGCCACTCTGGCTGAAGTTGAGATCGCCAACTATCCTTTCACCACGATAGATGCAAACCACGGCGTATCTTACGTCAGGGTGCCTTGTCCATGCAAGGAGTTGGAACAAGAGTGTGGCAAATGCATAGATGGGATCAGATACATCCCAATTGAGCTGATCGACGTTGCGGGGTTGGTTCCCGACGCCCACATGGGAAAAGGTCTGGGAAACGAGTTTCTGGACAGCCTCAGGGTAGCTGAAGCCGTGATACACGTCCTCGACTCCTCTGGCTCTGCCGACGAGGAGGGAAATCCCGTAGGGGTCGGAAATTACGATCCTGTTCAGGACGCCGAGTTTCTCAAGCACGAGATAGGGATGTGGATCTTCGGAATTCTGGACAGGAACTGGACCCGGCTGATGAGGCGCGTCAAGGCCGAAGGGATAAAGTCCGAGATCTTAATCTCAGAGCAGTTGGCAGGCGCAGGAGTCTCAGATCATCACGTCAGGTGGGCGCTTTCCGTCATGAAGACCGCACCCCCCGACTGGGATGAAGAGGGTCTAAAGAGGTTTGCCCACCTTCTCAGAGAGGCTAGCAAGCCAATGATAATCGCCGCAAATAAGATCGATATCGCGCCAAAGGAGTTCGTGGAGAAAATCCAGGCCTTGGACGATGTTGTGATACCAATCAGCGCCGCCGCCGAGTTGGCACTCAGGCTGGCGGACAAAGGTGGAGCCATCAAGTACAGGCCCGGAGATGGCGACTTCGAGATGGTGGGAAATCTGAGCGACGCCCAGAAAGCAGGGCTTGAGAAGATAAGGGCCATTTTGAAAGAGTACAACGGCACCGGAGTTCAGGAGTGCATGGACCGGGCCGTCTTTGGTCTCTTGGATTATATTCCCGTATTCCCAGTGGAAGACGAGAACAAGTGGACCGACAAGAATGGCGTTGTCCTGCCTGACGCTTTCTTGATGAAGAGGGGTTCCACCACCCGAGATCTTGCCTACCAGATCCACACCGACATCGGTGAGAGCTTCCTCTTTGCGGTGGATGCAAAGACCAAGATGAGGCTGGGAGAGAAACACGAACTCAAGCCTGGCGACGTGATAAAGATCGCCTCGACGAAGTGAAAGCCGATACGACTTGCGCGGCGGAGATGAGAATATTGACCTATCCGCCCACCGGGTCGCCAGAAGAATATTTTTTGAGGAAATTTGGATCTTTTGCAGAGCTTCCGCCCAATTTTGTCATGACTTGAACATAGCCGAGAACCAATTAGATGACGCTAATTGGCCATTGCCAGAATAGTGTTCGACGATACGAACAGGCCGAGTCTCAAACTCTTACGATTTAGATCCTTAACTCGGCATAATTTGGGGGTTATGGTCGGTACAACTCAACGGGCGTACACAGAAACCAGCATCTTGTGGCGGCTTCAGGTTACCAATCACTCCAATTGGCCTCATTACGCATCATCCCAACTCGTGACGTACAACGATCGTTCTCCAATTCAGAAGAAGCTTGCAAGCGTCGTCTGCCTCGATCCACCGACCAGCTCAGATTGGGCTCGCCACTCGCATATCGGCGTTCTGATTCTCGTTCTCATCTCGGCGAGAGCCTCCTCTCTGGACTCGAACTTTTGGGGGCTATTTGCCAGCGCTGCCCTCGCGGCTTCTCTCACGACCCAGACGCCAAGAGGTGCCCAGTATTTCTCTGAGATCTCCCTTACGAGCAGAGCAGAGGCTTGCCTTCGAATGAATGTCAAATGTTCCAAAAGCGCGAGGCGTGCCGCGTAATATCCGCCCGAAAGGTTGCTGTACCCCTTTTTGCCGCCAGGACCTTCTCGGTCTGCCCCGATCCAAGTCTCCTCGCCTGACCAGATCGACCTCGGAAGCCATATCTCTACGAGCTCGTAGCTGTAGACTCCCGGCATCAGGAGGATCTCGAAGTGGTTCCCGAGCCGCTCGCCAGAGAAAAGAATGTACTCGTTCACAGAGGGCATGTCCAGAACGTGAGGGATCAGGCTTTTTCCGGTGGTATCATCTGTCGCGGTGATGGACCACCTGGTCGGGACCATCTTCCTCTTCTTGCCAAGAAGGCCCAAAGACAAGAGCCTCGATATCCCGTCCACGTCCACGCCAGAGTCGTAAAGTTCACCTACGGCCAAGGTGGCCTTCATATCAGAATCGTCGACGACGGCGTCCACCTTTCTGGGAATCGAAGGGTTGGTGGTGATATCCAGCTTTTTGACTGAGCCTGTCGGCCCTGAAGGCATGAGATAACCGTCGAAACGAACTTGTCCCCTGGGCGGCTTGAGAAAGGTGACCTCAGTTCCTACGGGTGCAGAAGACATGGCGATCTCCTGTGCCTTCCCCAAAATAGTCCCAGGATTCCTGGCGTCCTTCACATCTATTGAGGTCCCTGACCTCACCATGGAGGATCTTAGAGATACGATATCTCCAACGTCCATCCTGGCCCAGTCCGCCGAATTGAAGCTGAGATCTCCCTTTGCAGGAACGAGAGGACCCGCGCTCACGTGAGGGTAACCATGCCTTCCAACGAAGACGTCTGGAGGCGAATCTCCAGCTATCTGGGTTCCGAGGGGCAAAAGCTCTGCCATCTCCCGAAACCGCCTCAGAACAGGACAAACAGGCCTTCCGCAAAAACCCCTCCCTTTGCAAATAACGCACTGGTCCATCCAGCACTAGATACCTCTTTTATAGGATATAGGCTCTATCCCGAGGCATGATCGAGATCAAGGGCGATCTTGTGCCGACGATAGCACAAGATGCGAAGACCGGCGAGGTTCTGATGCTGGCCTACATGAACAAAGAGGCCCTCGAAAAAACGCTGGAGACCGGGAAAGCTCACTACTGGAGCAGGTCCCGCAAGAAGCTATGGTTGAAGGGCGAGTCTTCTGGTCACGTCCAAGAGGTCAAAGACATCAGGATTGATTGTGATGAAGACACGATCCTCCTGAAGGTGGAGCAGGAGGGCGGAGCCTGCCACATGGGCTATAGATCCTGTTTCTACAGAGACATGGACGGCAAAGTGGTTGGTGAGAAGGTCTTCGAGCCGGACGACGTTTACAAATAAATATAGCCAAGAACCGGTTAGATGAGACCAATTGGTTCTTGCGAGATTGGTGCTCAAAGATTGTGATTAGGCCAACTCTCGAACTCTCGCGAATTAGATATTTGGCCGAAAGACATTGTTAGACGCTACAATCATAAAAAAGGCAAAAAGAAGGCAATGTGGGATGCAAAATGGTTTACACCCTCGTCTCTAACCCGCTATTCAGGGCAGAGGCCACGGTGAATGGCGAAAGAGTTGAGATCCATTCGGGCGGGCCTTTGGCTCGACTTCCCTTGATAAAGTCGGCCCTGAAAGTGGCAGATGGGCAGATTCCTGTTTCAGTGGGGGAGAGGCTCTGCCTTTCCACGTGGTTTCCTCCGATTCCAAGCAAAACCTTCGATCGGATTGTCAAGAGCTACGTGAAGTCGGCTTTCGGCATTCGAACCCCTGACCAGGTCACCATATCCATAACAGAAGAGTGCCCGAACAGGTGTCTTCACTGTGCCCTCCCCGATTCAGGCCAACACCAACGCCTCGCGCCCGAAGAGGTCAGAGACATAATCGATCAGATCCTGGATATGGGAACAACCCTCGTCATATTCGACGGAGGCGAGCCTGCCACCTACAAAGAACTTCCAGAGTTGGTGAGCTTCGTAGACGATCGAGCCGTTGCGACCATGTTCACCTCTGGTGCGGGATTCACCTCCAAGTTGGCGAAAAGGCTGGCCGAAGCTGGCCTCTATGCGGTTAACTTCAGCCTGGACAGCCCTTCAGAAGAAGAACATGACCGGATGAGGGGAAGATCGGGTGCCTACAGGGACGCCCTTGCAGGGATAAATAATGCCTTAAATGCGGGCCTTCTCGTCGACATCTACGTCGTTCTGAGACCTGATAACATATCTCAGATCAAGGATTTCCATCGTCTCGCAAAAAGGGTGGGGGCTCACGAGCTGACCTTCTTCGAGGTGGTCCCTGTGGGGAGGTGGTCTGGCAAAGAAGGTGTCACGCTTTCGCCTTCAGATCATGCTGTCTTGGAAGATTTCGCGAGAGTGTCTTCCGCCCCACGGACGTTCTCCGTGCCCTCTGCTCTGAGGGAGTTTGGCTGCTTTGCCGGCAGAAACTGGCTCCACATCACCCCTGAAGGCGATGTATATCCTTGCGCTTGCCTTCCAGAGGTATTTGGGAACGTGAAAGGCGAGAAAATCAAAAAGATTTGGAAACGCATGTCGAAACTGCCTTATAGCGGCAAAAAAACCTGTCCCATGCGTTAAATCTGATCGACACATATATATGTCGGTTAATCATGAAGATCGCCCGATAAGGATGGATCTTACACAAGTGCAAAGAGAGATTCTGACCGCATTGATAAACATCCAACGCCGAGAGGGCCGAGCCATCAAAGGTGAGGAGATCGCTTCGGTCATAGACCGGAATCCTGGAACCGTCAGAAACCAGATGCAGTCTTTGAAAGCTCTCCATTTGGTGGAGGGCGTTCCCGGTCCCAAAGGTGGATACAGGACCACAGCCAAGGCTTACGAAGCGCTCAACCTCAGCGTCGACGACGAAGTGGTGGATGTGCCGATCATCAAAAATGGATCTACAGTGGAGGGCGCAACTGCCAACGAGATAACCTTCTACACGGTCATGCGACCTGACATGTGTAGCGGGATCATCCAGATAATCGGAAACATCCGAGAGTTCAACGTCGACGACGAGATCGAGATTGGACCTACTCCTGTCAACAAGACCTACATCAAAGGCGTGGTGACAGGAAGGGATGACACTTCCAATCGGATGATACTTGACATAAAAGAGATGGTGTCCCTCCCCAAAGCGCAGGTGAAGACTGTGGCTTGCCCGGTTACTACCATGCTGCCCGAGACTTCCTTGAAGGACGCATCACGCATGTTGGTGAACGCTGGCTTGGAGGTGGCACTCGTTGGAAGCAACGGCGACATGGAAGGACTGATCGACTTGAACAGCATTGTCCGCGCCATAGCCGAAGAAAATACCGCACAGCCTGTAAAGGACCTGATGACCAAAGACGTTCCTTCGATTGATGCAAACAGGCCTGTCTACGAAGCTATTAAAATGCTCAATCATTCTGGTTGTTCTCAGGTAGTGGTCACCGAATCAGGTATGCCTTTGGGGTTCGTTACTGCCAAGGACTTAATGCGATCTCTAGTTCACATCTGATGCGACCTCGGGACTATTTCCGTTCCCTCATGGGTTCCCTCAACCGCTTTTTTTAAGTTCAAGGCTTCGCCGCCGTAAACTACCGTTGTAGGTATGGAGCTTCGCTCGATAATCTTCGAAGCAAGAGGATCGACGGGAGATCTTGATCCAGCCTTCAATTCAGTGTCTGCGGAAAGTCCCACCAATTCGGCAGGTGTCATTCGCTCGATCTTCTTTGCTTTTGGGTCCTTGAAAGGGTCTGCCGTATAAACTCCGTCGACCGAGGTTGCCACGATGAGCTTAGATGCGCTCGCGTATTCCGCCAACAATGCAGCCACCGCATCGGTGGTCTGACCTGGTTGCATTCCACCCAGCACCACAATCTTGCCCCCAAAAGAGGCTTCCAGGGCGTTGGCGTAGGTGGCGGGCGGTTCGGGCGAAGCCGATTCTCCCAGGGCTGCTATGAGGAGCATGGCATTCAGCCTGGTCGCACCTATTCCCATGAGATCACAGAAGGCTTCGTTCGCCCCCAAAGCCCGTGCCTTCTCGATATATTCGCGGGCGATCCTGCCACCACCCACCACCACGAAGACCTGGTGGTCCGAGGCGACTTCCTTCAAGGCTTGGGCTAAATCTTTCAGCTCCAAAGGGCTCTTCTCCCAGAGAACTGATCCGCCCAGAGAGTAAACTAGTTTCATGTCAACTCCAGAAAAGGTCAGGAAAAAATAGAAAATGAATGGTTTCAGAACTTGTCCAAGTCCTTGGAGATCTCTGCAAAGATCTCGTTGATCTGCCCTGCGCCGTTTATGTCGGCGATTATGCCCGCCTTGTTGTAGTAGTCGATGAGGGGCTGGGTCTGTGTCTTGTAGACTTCGAGCCTGTTGAGGATGGCTTCTTCCTTGTCATCGTCACGGTGGTAAAGCTCGCCGCCGCAAACGTCACAGATACCATCTTTCTTTGGCGGATTGAACTCAAGGTGGTAGCTAACGCCGCACTTGCACATCCTTCTTCCGCTCAGCCTCTTGACCAGCTCATCATCAGGCACGTCGATGTTGACAACTACGTCGATCTTCTGGCCCAGCTCAGGAAGCATCTTGTCTAGGGCCTCTGCCTGGGGCAAAGTTCTGGGGTAGCCATCAAGCATGTATCCATCGGCCACGTCGGGCTTGGCGAGCCTGTCCTTGATGATGCTAACGAGCAGTTCGTCAGGTACAAGCTGGCCTGCGTCCATGTACTTCTTGGCTTCCTTTCCAAGATCTGTGTCGTTTCTCACGTTCTCTCTCAGGATGTCGCCAGTGGAGATGTGAAGTATTCCATACTTTTCTGCGATCATCTTGGCCTGAGTGCCTTTTCCGGATCCTGGTGGACCAAGTAATACTATGTTCATAACGTCCCTCCTTTTTCCTCTCGATTATCAAGCAACTTCTCGACTCCCACGATCGCTCTGACCCGACTAGAGGAATCTCCCTTTTTTCGGAAGGTGCAGAGGTTCTTCCAGATGTCTGATCAAAGACCATTGCCCGCCGCAGTTGCTTGCATTCCGAGATGATCACTTCTCTGTACGTTAAAAAACCTTTCTGCACAAAGATCATATGTCGACTACAGGTTGCCGTGGACTTTCAGATTATGGTGTTTGACGATACCTTTCAGACAAATTTCTAACTCGCCGGAGTTTGAGATTTGTCCAGTTCATATCGTCGAACACTATTCCGGCGAGGAAAAATTAGTCTCATCTAATTGGTTTTCGACTATAAGGTGGCCAAGGTCATCATGCTTCCTGAGAGGATAGGTATTGTGAAGTTGTCGTCGACGACTCTTTGGCGAAAGGAGAAGGGAATTGCGTCTGCTATAGTCGCGCTGACAGCTCCGATGAGGTAGACAGGAAAGACGAGTTTGGTTATGCCTGAAGCTGCGTATCCGACCAAGAGGCAGATTATGAAGGTTCCCACAACAACTTCTTGTGGTTTTGGACGCCATGTTCCCTTCTCCACCAGGCCAGATCGGACGTTTGAACCACACACGATGGATCCCATAATCCCACTGGCTGCATCCCCAATAGATAACATGAGCATGGCGGTTACTGCGATCATCGGTGAGAAGAGGAGAACGGTCAGGAAGGCTCCCACTATGTAGTAAATGTACCCTGCCACCCGGGATCGTTCATGATCCCGGACGGAGGGGAGTGTGATCTTGCCTTGAAGCCGACCCCATTCCAGAAATATGGATATGACGAGGGCGAGCCCGATCAGGCCAATCGTGATTTCTCTTCCCAAGAGGAAGATGGATGTGGGCACGGATAGGCCCAAAAGGTGGATCGACTTTCTCTTAACCTCTCTCCAGAGCTGGGCACGCCAATGGATTGCAGCTTTCGTCGGCATGGTTGGCCTTGAGTTTTTCGGTTTTGGATCGCCACAAGTCAGCTTTCAAGAGGTGTCCCGGCTTGAGAGAACTCGATTTCACCTCTGAGGAGTGCTGAAATCGTCTCCGAGATATTCTCGACCAAGACCCTGACTTGGGCCATGGAGTCCCTGTCTCTTATGGTGACGGTGTTTTCCTCCAAGGTCTCGTAATCTATGGTTATGGAGTAGGGGGTTCCTACCTCATCGTTTCGGCGGTATCTTCTTCCGATGCTGCCGGAAGAATCGTACTCCACGTGGAAACCTTGCGACCTTAGATCCTGAGATATCTTCTCTGCAGGAGCGAGGAGGGCGTCTCTGTCCATCAGGGGGAGAACTGCCACTTGGATGGGTGCTGTGCGGTTTCGAAGTTTGAGCACGGCTCTCGTCTCCTCGTCCACGGCTTCTTCTTCATAAGCGTGTTCTAGTGCAGTATAGAGGATCCTGTCGATGCCAAAAGATGGCTCGATCACGTGAGGCACTACATCTTCGCCCCTGACATCTTCTTCCACCATCTCGAAAGATACCAGGGCGGAATCGATTTCCAGGGTCTCGCCATCTACCTCCACGGCAATTGGGTCTTTCTTCAGCTCTTCCATGTTCAATGATTTGAGGGCGTCTGCCACGGCTTTGGCCTTGCCTCTAAATAGGGGACCCAGTTTTTTCATGTCTGGCTTGACTGCCAGACGTTCTCTTTTCTGGGGTTCATCGAATGGCAGGAAGACCGTAAGGTTGGCTTGGCTCTGGGCCATATGGGACCTAAGGTCAAAGTCGGTCCTGTCGGCGACGCCCACAAGCTCGATCCAACCGAATCTGTCCAGGTAGGCTTCAGCATCCCAGCAGTCCACGGCGTAATGGGCCATCTCGTCCTTTTTGTGCTGGCGGAAACGAAGCCTTTCCTGGTCAAGACCTGCCTCCATCAGGAATTGGTACGTTCTGGCGACGTAGTAGGCCAGGGTCTCGTGGGCGATGATGCCATTTTCCACGGCGTCTTTCATGGTCGTTTCCTGGGGCTTTCTGCCCGCTTCTTGCAGCTCTTCTGAGTAGAGAGGCAGTTTCAGGCCATCCACTTCAGAGAATCGTGCATGGGATTTGTCCAAGGGGTTGATGAAGATCTCGGCTTCAGCTTGGGAGAACTCGCGGAGCCTTATCACGCCTTGGCGAGGCGAGATCTCGTTTCTATAGGATTTTCCTATCTGGACCACGCCGAAGGGGAGCCTGTCCCTGTAGTACCGAAGCAGCCGTGGGAAGTTTATGAACATTCCTTGTGCGGTCTCTGGTCTCAGGTATCCTGGCTGTTTTCCACCGGGTCCGATCGATGTTCCGAACATGAGGTTGAACTCGTAGATCTCGGATAGGTCGCCACCGCACTCAGGACAGAATACGTCGTTTTCCTGGATTACCTGATAGATCTCTTCGCCGGAGAGGGCGTCGGGTATCTCGATGATATGTTTGATTAGATGGTCTGCCCGGTATATCTCGCCACATTCTTTGCACTCCGTAAGTGGGTCGGAAAAGCCGCTCAGATGGCCCGAAGCCATGTATATGTCCTCCACGCCGATGGTGGGGCACTCTATCTCGCAAAAGCCTTCTCTCACCACGAAAAAGTCTCTCCAGAGGTCTTCGATTCTCCTCTTGAGCGGGGCGCCTAGTGGCCCATAATCGTAAAAGCCGGCTGCTCCACCGTAGAGCTCGAAGGCGGGCCAGATGAAGCCTCGCCTCCTGGCGAGCTGGATTACCTTCTCATACCTGTCCATAGCCAATCCTCGCCCACTAAACCGCAAAGAGCCATTTAACGTTTGTCGTGCAAAAGTGGCCCTGGCCCGGAGCTGCACTTAGGGCGCGTAGCGAAATAACTTGCACATGTACGTGTATCGCCACTATACGAAACCGACATGATGCAGATTCAGCATAATAATTATGCAACACTTATATAACAAGGTTATTTCTTCGTGGGCCCTTAGCTTGGTTGCCTCCTGATTCACTATAATCAATCCGCACCCCTTTGGGGTGTGAAGGGTCACATGACGTTTGGCTTGTCTAGTCTCTACCGACAGATTCTTAGGAGGATCCACCGACAGGGTTTTCAATGAGTTGCCCAAACCGGTTTGCAGGGGTTAGGATAATATGAACAAAGTTGTAACATTTGGATTAGCTGCTGTGCTCTTGATGTGCGGTGCTATTGGCCTTGTGAGTGCAGCAGATGAGACAACAGATGAAACGACAGAATTATCTGAAGACTACAAAGACGGGTTTTACGAAGGTGCGAAGATCCTTGGTCAGGCAAGTTTTACGGTAGGTAGCCTGTACGACCTCTACCTATCGCTGGGCGGAGTGTCTTCTCCCGAAACCGCAGAGTATGTGGAAATCTACAACAACGGATCTGCAAACTTTAATGAGCAGATAGTTCCCTATGTAAACAACGTCGTCTACCAGACCTTTGGCCCGGATGACAATCGGACAGAAGATCTTTATCTGGGAGTGCTCCCCCTCATAGAGGTGAATGCTAGCTCCTGAACGGTGAGTAGGCACCGATATTCCTGGTGCCATCTCATTTCGTCCCTAGAATTTTTTTTAGGTCGGAACCGATCTGAGCTTGCACCTGGCCTTGGATCGGGAATGTGAGTTTTGGTAACGTTTCGGCTTCTTTCTGGAACTTTTCTGATGAATTGCTGGGGGATTGGGGGGAAAGCTTCATCCTTCTGGGATGTGTAGTCCACGCCGCCGATCGGCGCCTTCACGAACCCTACTCAATTCTTAATTTTTATTGGAAGTTTTTATGGAAATTGGGCCAAAGGCAATAGGTTGAAAAGGCATGATCGCACAAAAGCTATCTGGTACATTACAAATGGCGACATGTAACATGTCAACAGACGGAAATATAAATCATTGAGATTGCATAATTATGGTTGAGAACCAATTGGATGAGACTAATTGGTTCCCGCCAGAATAGTGTTCGACGATACGAGTAGGCCAAATCTCAAACTCTTACGAGTTTGAGGGCTCTCCGAAAGGCGTTGTCAAACGCTGTATTATTGTTATGTGTACTCCTCTTGGACGTGAAAGTATGTTGACAGAAAAGGTGAAACGTGAACTTGAAATGCTGAAAAGGCATTTGATCATACTGAAATGCGTTGTGGAGAACGAACCCATAGGCATCCTCAAGTTAGCTGAAGAGACTGACATACCCGGCCACAAAGTTCGTTATTCTCTTCGGGTGCTGGAACAGGAGGGCCTGATTGCAGCATCGCCCCCAGGCGCAGTCATCACGGAGAATACAACGCTCTTTCTGGAAGGACTCGAATCTGCCATTGAAGAGCTCCAAGACATGTGTCAAGATCTAAAGAAGATCGAAATCGTTCGGTAGGTATCTGATGCTTCCCTACATCAAGATTGCAGAGACGCTGGATACGGTCTCAAAGGGAGCGAGCAAAGTTGAGAAAGTGGATGCTGTTGCAGAGCTTCTGAAAAATCACCAACTCGAAATGTTGCGCCCCATGACGAGGCTTCTCCAGGGAACGCTTTGGCCTTCATGGGAGATGCGAGAGATGGGGGTCGGCCCAAAAGTCCTTCAAGATGTTTTGGAGAATCTATATGGCCAGAACTTGGAGATTGTTGGCCAGGGCGTGGGAGCAGACAACCTGACCAAAACCCTAAGAAAACCGCCATTACAACATCAACTCAGCCCCTCAAAATTGGACGCTCTCCAGGTCTACCATACGTTCCGCCAAATATCGGACCAAAGAGGTGCAAGGTCTCTGCACAGGAAGAAGGCACTTCTGAAAAGTCTGCTCTTGAAGGCCTCGCCTCTGGAAGCCGAGTACATCGCAAAAACCGCTTTGGGAAAGATGATGGCAGGGTTGGGTCCTTCTCTAATGATTTCGGCCATATCGGAGGCATTTGAAGTTGATGAAAACCTGGTTAGGAACGCCTATGCTCGCATTCCCGAGCTTGGGTTGGTGGCTTTGGTCGCTGCCAGAGACGAGATTTCTGAGGTGAAGATTGCGCCGCCAACGCCTGTAATACCAATGGTTCTGACAAGCAAAAGTGCCATCGAAGATGTGACCATGAGGGTTCCAAACGTGGCGTATGTGGTAAAATACGGTGGTTTGAGGATCCAAGTTCACAAAGTTAATGACAGGACATTCTTCTACACCAGCCATCTCAAGAACATCACCAAGGCCCTCCAAGACTTGGCCGAAGAGATTGCAATGCTTGCGGGAAATTTAGTGGTAGAAGGAGAACTTCTCCTGGTTCAAGAAGGTGAATTGCTATCCTTCCGGGAGTTGGTGGGATACATCAATCGGAAGCAATCCAGGATGAAAGGGGATCGCATCCAGCCGTCATTGGCGATCACCGATGTTCTCTACCAGGATGGAAAGGAGACTCTCCATCTGGGGTATGCCGAGCGCCGAACGATTCTGAGCCGATTGCTCAAAGATGCGCCCAGGGACGTATTCCAAGGAGGGCTATCCCTTGCAGAGGAGACTATTCAAGGGTATCCAGGCAGATGCGACGAACTTTATTGCCAGTCTCTGGCCAAGGGTTTTCAGGGCTTGTTGATGCGCGATCTGGAGGCACCTTATACTCCAGGAGCCCAGAGTCATCGAGACGTGGTGATTAGAAAGGAATCAGAAAACTTTCAGAAGTTAGGTGGTAACGGAGAAACTTGATATCAGGGTTTCGATCTCGTCGAACAGGTCACCATCTTCTGAGCAATGATCAAAGTCTTGGTTGAGAGGCGTTCTTGGAAGTGGGCAGAAATGAAGAAAACGTTTCATCAAGAGCATTTTCAGAACTATTTATATAAAACTTTGTTAAGAATTGGAATTGAGGATTACATTGGCGTTTTTTGGGGTAGCTTTTTCCGAGTATACGGCCACGAAAGTCTATATATGTGAAGAAGAGTCAGGTCATTGGGAGCCAATCGACAGAGAGGTTCTCCTCAGAGGGGTGGATATTTAAACTCAAGATGTGAATATGTTTAGGGAGGAAGGTTACATGACCAGAGTATTTTTGGCAGCTTCAGCAGCAATTTTGATATTTGCTCTGATGTTATCGCCAGCAGTGGGATATTCCATTTGCAGTCCAGAAAATCCATCATACTCCACCGATTCAGGAACAGCAAATCAATATACGATTAGCTCAGGATCGATGGTACCCTACACGATAGGGGCAGGAACGCCATACCAGTACACAACGGGATTAGGATCACAGGTACCGTACACCATCGATTCAGGAACGCCATACCAGTACACGTCTGGTCTGGGATCGCTGGTACCCTACACGATGGGGGCAGGAACCCCATACCAGTACACGACTGGTTCAGGAACCCCATACCAGTACACAACCGGTTCAGGAACCCCATACCAGTACACGACAAGTCCGGGATCGATGAGTCCCTATACCATTGATTCAGGAACCCCATACCAGTACACGTCTGGTCTGGGATCGCTGGTGCCCTACACTATCGGAATGGGTACGCCTGCATCGAAGATCGAGCCCTGCGAGGTAGAAGCGGTTGAGGAACCTGCACCTGTGGAGCCTATAGTTAACGCAACTGCACCAGAACCTGTAGTTAACGCAACTGCACCAGAACCTGTAGTTAACGCAACTGCACCAGAACCTGTAGTTAACGCAACTGCACCAGAACCCATAGCTGAGGAACCTGCAGTTGAGGAACCTGCAGCCGAGGAACCTGCAGCCGAGGAACCTGTAGCTGAGGAACCTGCAGCTGAGGAACCTGTAGCTGAGGAACCTGTAGCTGAGGAACCTGTAGCTGAGGAACCTGTAGCTGAGGAACCTGTAGCTGAGGAGCCTGTAGCTGAGGAACCTGTAGTTGAGGAGCCCGTAGCTGAGGAGCCCGTAGCTGAGGAGCCCGTAGCTGAGGAGCCCGTAGCTGAGGAGCCCGTAGCTGAGGAGCCCGTAGCTGAGGAACCTGTAGCTGAGGAACCTGTAGCTGAGGAACCTGTAGTTGAGGAACCTGTAGCTGAGGAACCTGTAGTTGAGGAACCTGTAGTTGAGGAACCTGTAGTTGAGGAACCTGTAGCTGAGGAACCTGTAGTTGAGGAACCTGTAGTTGAGGAACCTGTAGTTGAGGAACCTGTAGTTGAGGAACCTGTAGTTGAGGAACCTGTAGTTGAGGAGCCTGTAGTTGAGGAACCTGAATTGCCTCCTGAAATCGAACCAGAGCTCATAACCACGACTCTGGAAGTAGACTACGAAGGCGACGGAACGATCGATATGTCCGAAGAGTACTCAGCAGCAGAGAGCTACACCGCACTCGATCTCCTCAACGAAACCACAGCAGAATTGAGCTTCACTTGGGAAGAGTGGGGTGCATACGTGGTAGGAATCGATGACGTGATGACCAACTGGGCAGAGAATGGGACCTGGTGGATGTTCGAGGTTGATGGCGAAGATCCTGGCCTCAGCATTGATGCCTACACGCTTGCAGACGGGCAAACTGTGACCATGACCTTGGTGGGTGCACCAGAGGGTGCAGAACACGTAGAAGAAACGCAGTAAGATAAGCCCGTGGCCCGAAGAAGAGCAGACGAAGGATCAAGTTCCAGATCTGCTCTTTCACGCCTTTTGAGCCACAATTTTTCCCCGCTGAATATCTCGTTAAGATCCGCCCCATATGAGATCCGATGCGGCTCCTATCTTGCCCACCTAAAGATAAGATCTGATGACCAGCAAAAGGTTTTCGTAGATTAGAGACGTAACGCCTTTCTAGGCGAGTGGTCGAATGAGTCCGAAGACCTTCTTGTTTTTGGCAATATTGGTGCTTTTGCCCTTTAGCGCCCAGGCAGGATCCCTTTCTGTTGGACGCATGGGCTGTGAGTATGTCAACCTAGCGGAAGCAATCGAAGCTGCCAGTCCTGGCGATACGATCGAAGTGCATAGTGGCACATATTGCGGGAACGTGGTAGTGGACAAACCGCTCATTCTTCGTGGAATAGATACCGGCGCTGGCAAACCGGTTGTGAGTGCTGAAGGGACCGGGAGCGCGATAACCCTCTCAGCCAATGGAATTCAACTGGAGGGTTTCATCTTCGAAGGATCTGGTTTCGGAAAGGCTGGAATTGAGATTAGGTCGGACGACAACCTCATCAAGGATAACCAAGCCACCAGCAACAAATGGCACGGCATTTTCATCGACGGGTCAAATAACAACATAATTGTAAACAACACAGTTTTCGAGAACAAGTACGGCATTTGGGTTACATTTGGCGCATCCAACAACAGGATTTGCGGGAACGATTTCGTGGATAACGTGAATCGCGATGCCACCGATGCAGGCGTTAATTGGTGGGATGGGAATCTCTATGGCGATTTTGACGAAAGCGATTCGACAAGTTTGGGATATCGAATTCCAGGTGGTCTGAACGTCGATCGGAATCCCCAGGTGCCCATAAGAGAGAACGTATTCGATGGAGCTGCACAAACGGATATTTGTAAAGGAGACGAAAGGGATACTAAAGACCTTGCAATAGATATCCCCATCGAGGTGGCCGAAGAGGGGGCTTCGTTCGAGGTGGTCGCAGAAGAGACATCTGCCAGAGAAAATGCCAATGAGACTATTGGCGGAGAGAACACAAACGAGCACATCGCCGAGGAGCTCAGAAAGAATGAAAACATTGGACTGCCCCCCAAAATGGATTTCTCTAAAGATGTTGAAGAAGAGCGCATCGGAGAGGCAGTTGAAGGGAAGGCCGTCGTTGAGCCTGTGAAGGTAGGAGACATCACAGCAGTTCCAGAAGAGACCGGCACCGGCGAGATCTACACCGCGACTTACTGGCTCGGCAGGGGCGACCGCTTCAAAGCAGAAGGACGTCACGAAAACGCGATAAAATGCTATGACAAGGCCCTCTGGATGGAACCTCAGCTTGCAGTGGCCTGGAATAACAGGGGCGTATCTCTCACCAAGCTGGGGCGGTTTGAAGAGGCATTAAAGTGCTACGAAAAGGCGATTGACGCGGATTCAAAACTAGCAGAAGCCTGGAAGAACAAAGGCGATGTACTCCAGATGATGAGCAGGTTCAACGAATCCCTGGCGTGTTATGATAACGCCATCGACTCGGATCCAAAATTTGCAGAGGCCTGGAATTGCAAAGGTAAAGCCCTGAACAGGCTGGGGAGATTTGAAGAAGCCCTCAAGTGTTTCGATGAAGCCATAAATGTTGATCCCCAATATGCTGATGCTTGGTACAACAAAAGCTGGGCCTTCCAGCTGCTCGACCGCGACGAGGAGGCAAAGACAGCCTTCGACTTGGCGAGGAGATTGGGCTACAGCTGAACCGCAAGATCAAATCTTGAACTATAGTCAGGAACCAATTATGTGAGACTATATTGTCTCTCACAAGACTAGTGCTGTTCGGTACTTGTCCGAAAGGCATCGTTAAACACCGTAAACACAATATTTCTCGGACCTTGGGATAGTTTCATCGAGCTCAGATAGAGACAGTTCGGATAAAAACGCTTAACCCCAGCTTTCGCATTAACGGTTTGAACACTCGGTAATTTTCCCGCTATCGGTTTTTTTAAATTCGATATGCATCAACGCCGTAACATCTGCTTTTTGAGCCTGACTCAGATCCACACGACCACCGAGAGTGATATATAAACATTATGGCATAAAATATCCGATCGTAAGTATCGAGTTTACAAATCTAATTTAAATTATTATTACCAATAAGGTGGGGGTACGTCGCTATTATCGCACATAATCGCAGGTGAAAAATGATGAATTTAGCATACCCTTACTGCGAAACGTGGGCTTAACTAACCGACAGCTGGCGTTTGCAATCTCGACCTTGCAAAGTCCCGGATCTGCCGTTGTGCTGAGAAGTATCCCCAAGAACGCCCTCGAAGACGCGACTGATTGGGCTGATTCAGGATGGGTAAAATTATTGTACGAAGAGTGTGTTTAGATCTCGTGCATAGGAGGCATATAGAACGAGACCAGAACTGTTTCCAACTTTGATATTGTTGGCGTTTATCCTCCCCCCGATCATGTCTGCATCTCCAGATGAAGCCAACGGTGTTGTTATAAACGTTTTAGATAGCTGCACCTTTGATGTCAGGATCGATCAGAACGACTCAAGGACAAAGGGAAGAGTCGAGCAGATCGGGCTCGCAGATCTGGCCATCCCGAACGTGACCAGTCCAGAAGGGACTCTCGCAAAAAATCTTGCCGCCGCGATCCTGTTAAAAAAGACGGTCTGGCTAGATATCGACAACTCGTCAGAATATGGACGCGATCCTGATGGTCGGCTGCTCTGCGTAGTCTATTTAGAGGGACTTGACGGGCGTCCCATAACCAGTCCATGCGTTAACAGAATGTTGGTGGATTCTGGCCACGTCGAGTTGGTGGACGTCGAAAACGAGTTCGATCCAGAAGATTGGTGGTCATCAGAATGTGACAACATTGAGATCAACTCGACCAAGATTGAATCTGCATCAAATCGTACAGAGTACGTGCTAGGGCCGAGCATCCTTCAGCCAGATGCAGGAGCAGACGTTACAGAGAACGAAACTGAAACAAATATCACAACGCCGATCATCGATATCAAGCCAGCAAAGCCCAACGTCAACGTGAATATCAGAAAGCCGGACATCATGATCAACATCGAAAAACCCGAGATCGGCGTAGAAATCAAAAAACCGAACGCAGAAACCAAATCTCCTGAGCCAAAGACAGAAAGGAACGTGCAAGAGGTGCCGACGAATTTGACAGAGGCAAAATCGGCGGCAGATTATGTGGGATGTGCCGGGTCTGAGTTAGAAAATCCTTTAGCCCAGCCGCAGGGGGACGATAACCGCTCAGAGGCAGAGATTGAACCAAATATGACACTTCCGGCCGATGTGGACAACGTCAGCCAGAACGAAACTGAGGCGAATATCACAACGCCGATCATCGATGTTAATCCAGCAAAGCCTAACGTCAACGTGAATATTGAAAAGCCAGGTGTCGGCGTGAATATTGAAAAACCAGGTGTCGGCGTGAATATTGAAAAACCAGGTGTCGGCGTGAATATTGAAAAACCAGGTGTCGGCGTGAATATTGAAAAACCAGGTGTCGGCGTGAATATTGAAAAGCCAGGTGTCGGCGTGAATATTGAAAAGCCAGGTGTCGGCGTGAATATTGAAAAGCCAGGTGTCGGCGTGAATATTGGAAAACCCGACGTCAGGGTGAATATAGGAAAACCAAATATCGGGGTGGAACCCGAACTGGAGTCGAACACGAGTGATCTGGGCATGCTAACGAATTTGGCTGAGCCCGAATTGAGATCAAATTACACGAATCCTGATCAGAAATATTTCATCCCCAAAGGAGATGGAGGGTGCAGCACAGAGCCTGAGTTGCCTGAAATTGAGTCGAACGCGAGCGGCCCAAAAATGCAATCCGGTTTCACAGAGCTCGAGCTGGGGTCGAATCACATTGACCCAGATCCAAAGTCCTGCCTTCCTCGGGCAGATGTTGATGAAAACTGCTCAGAACCCGAGACGGGATTGAACATATCTCTGCTAGATTCGAACGGAAACGCCACAGGTAACGTATCGGTTACAAATTCCACGGATCCGAGCGCTCAAGTAAATCTCGCCAAACCAAACGTCGATGTAAAAATCAGACCGCCAGATGTCAGAGTGAACATCGAAACGCCTGATGTTGATGTTAAAATCGAAAAGCCAAATGTGGAGATGGCATCTGAGAGCCCAGAAACCGAGCTTTATAAGGCCGAGTCGACGATAAATCCAACGGATGTAAACGACACTGGAAATATCACTGAGAAATTATAGTGCTTAACGATACCTTTCGGACAAGTCTTAAACTTGTAAGATTTTGAGGTTTGGCCTATCCGTATCGTTAAGCCCACATTCCACATTTAGACCTTAAAGTACAAATGTTTGTCACAATAAGGTTAAAAGTTGGGCTTTATATTTCAAAAAATCTCACAAAAAGAGAATTTTGAGCCTTTTTGGGCGTTAATGCGAAAGCGGGGGTTAAGCACTAATCTTGCGAGATCCGGTTACAGTCAGGAACGCTAAGTTTGACGCATATCTTATGTGCAACCCACATTCGGCAGTTGCGTACAAACATTTTAATAATTTACTATTTGTGCAATTTCTTGTATTTTAGGTATAGATTATTGCCCTTATTGTACACAAATTTGCCTTTTAAGGGCAAAGCGCCGAATGTAGGGTGCAAGACTATGTAGACCCGAAAAACTGCCCGCCTTGTAGCAGATGACTTCTTTGGTATGCAGTGTTCGGTAGGCTGCAACTGCCTAATCTGACAAAGTCAAGTTAAGTTCGTGCCTATAATTGGTTCTCGACTATAACTAACTTCGCGGAAGATGAACTGAGGGTGAATTCAGCCAATGATGAATCTAGCTTCGACCGTACTTTATGGATAGGAGAATCCTCTGAATCGCAGTGAGGTTAGAGAGGATCGCGGCCAGGACAATGGCACCCACCAGCCAGGTTTCGCTGAAGATGAGAGCACCGATCATGCCCAGGTACAAAAGCATCAGCCTCTCTGCCCTCTCCAAAAGCCCTCCGATTTTCTTCGCCAAAATCTCCTGATCTTTGACCAAGCCGCGATGATCTGCATAAGCCCGAACGAAAGTGGTCATCAGCGATCCGAAGACCAAAAGGACGATCCAAATCCCTATTGGCACCAGGAAATGGACTTCAGGACCAAGGTAGAACATGAGCCCCAAGATCAAGAGCCCTTCAACATAACGGTCCAAGACCCCATCCAGGAAAGCACCCACTTTGGATGCCTGACCAGTGGCCCTGGCCACGGCGCCGTCTACCATGTCCATGAACCCAGAAAATAGGAATAACAGAAATCCCCCAAAAAGTCGATCGCCCCAAAGGGCCAAGAAACCACAAAGCGCCAGCGCCAAGGCCATCATGCTCAAAGTGTTGGGATGAAGGCCGAGCCGAGAAAAGACCGCCAGCCTCTTGTCGACCGCGTCACCACTGACCAGGCCTGATTTCAACATCGTGATCGGGGACGGAGGCGAGGTATTAAACACTTTTTGTCAAGTCCATGCCGGTTAGGCAATGCCCCTTGACATATTGTGGTCGGAGGCGAATCAGAAGGCATCAAAAACAGGACCGTGCCCTCAACTACGTCACCCTATCGCAACCCGCGAGAAAGGACGAGAGGAAGTAACAGGATAGATTACAAGCTACAAGCCCAACCCGTCCAAGAATCTCTTGATCCTCTCAACAGCTTCTACGATCTCCTCTCGCGAGGTTGCGTAAGAACAACGCAAGAACCCTTCACCGCCATCTCCGAAGACGTTTCCTGGAACGACGGCCACATTCTGTTCCCTCAAGAGCCCCTCTGCAAACTCTTCTGAACTCAAACCCGTACCCTCGATGGAAGGGAATGCGTAAAAAGCGCCTTTTGGCTCGAAACAGGGAAGGCCCAAACGCTCTAGCTCGTTGACGAAGAGATGCCTCCTGCGGTCGTACTCGCGCTTCATTGCCTTCATCTCCGCTTCGCCCCGGCGCAAAGCCTCGACCGCTGCAACCTGGGCCATGATAGGTGCGCAGAGCATTGTGTATTGGTGAACTTTGGTCATGGCTCCAATGAGGGCTGAATTTCCCAGGGCGTAGCCGATCCGCCAACCGGTCATGGCGCAGGACTTGGAAAAACCGTTGAGCAGAATCGTCCTATCGATCATGCCTTCAAGCTGGGCGAAGCTTGCATGTCTTCCTTCATAGGTCAGTTTGTCGTAAACCTCGTCCGAGATGACCAATAGATCGTTTTCCACCACCACGTCAGCGATCTCTTCTAGATCCTGACGGGTCATTATGGCTCCTGTGGGATTGTTCGGATAGCTGAGAAGTAGGACTTTTGACTTTTCGGTCAAGGCGGACTCGATATCTTCAGACCGAAGCTTGAACTGATCTGAAAGTTTAGTTGCCACCGTCTTTGGCACTCCCCCTGCCAATATAACGTCTGGAACGTAAGCGACGTAACAGGGTTGGGGGATTATCGCCTCGTCGCCAGGGTTCAGGACCGCCCTGAAGGCGAGATCAACTGCTTCGCTCACACCGGTTGTGACCAACATATCCTTCTCAGGATCGTAGTCTAGGCCCAGATCCTGGCGTGTCGTCTCAGAAAGCATTTCCCTTAACTCAGGAAGTCCTTTGTTGGATGTGTAAGAGGTGTGACCCTGCTCAAGAGAGTAGATGCAAGCTTCCCTGATGTGCCAGGGCGTGGCAAAATCGGGCTCACCGACTCCAAGGCTGATCACATCTTCCATGTCCGCCACTATGTCGAAGAACTTGCGTATTCCTGAGGGGGGAAGTCCCCGGACCGCAGAGGCCACGTACGACTCCGGTTTGCTGGAACCCAGCTCTTTCATGCGGAGCTTACCCTTTCTTTTTGCTTCGATCTTCTCGCGCACCGTCATGCTGTGATCACCAATCGTTTGGGCTGACTTTTGTCATAGAGAACAACCCCATGTTCTTTGTAGCTTTTCAGCACAAAATGGGTGCAGGTGGACTCTACACCCTCTAAGGTGGCGATTTTGTCGGTGACGAAGAAGGCGACGTCTTTCATGGATTTGCCCCGCACGGTGAAGGATATGTCGTGATCGCCCGATATCAGCCTCACCGACTGGACTTCAGAGAACCGGGCGATCCTCTTGGCGATGGCGTTGTAGCCTTTGTCCCGTTGGAGGGCCACCTTCAGCTCGATCATGGCGTAGACATAGCCGTCATCGATCTTGTCCCAGTTGATCATGGCCATGTACTTCCTTATGACCCCCGAATCCTCCAACCGCCCAATCTCCTTGGCGACCTCCTCTTCGGATGCCCCCAGCAGAGTTGCGATCTCAGCCGGCGTTGCCCTGGCATCGTCCTCCAGGATCTCCAAGATCTCTTTGGTCAAGTCCTTCATGGAATCTCAAGTTTAGTGACATCGAGAGATAATAGACTTTACGCTCCCAATTTGTTCTGTAATCTTATTTTTCTGCCACTTGCCAATCGATGTTTCTGCCTTGCATCCAAGTTTCGAACGAATCACTTACACACATTTCGAGAAGAGATGCAAATTCGAGCACATTGAAGCACACTATCTCACCACCAAGCTTCGAACATCTCGTCGAAGAAGGACTCGTTCGATTCGGTCAGGTCGGTTCCGATGTGGGGCAGGTTGAATTCAGAAGCTGACAGGTTCACAAAGTCACGGTAAAGCGAATCGTTCCCGAATAACTGGGAGTAAGGAAGCGATTCCTTGGAAGTGCCAGAATTGTAGAACTCATCCAGGGAAGAATCGTTCGCAAAGGATCTGTTTTCGCCTCCAAGAATGGATTCGAGCTCTGCGAGCTCTGCCGACCGGTTGAGCGCCAGAGGGTCGGCCGACTGGCTGACCGAGGCAGAACTCGGATCGCCCTCGAAAGCGAGAGGATCTCCTGCTGCCAAGGCCACCAGAAGGGTTGAGAAGAGGAGGAAAAGACGCATCATCGACCTCTAAAGCGTTTATTTAAGCCCCGGGCGTGATTCGAACACGCGACCTAGTGATTACAAGTCACTCGCTCTAGCCAGCTGAGCCACCGAGGCACGAGCACCTTTATCCCACGCTAACCACTTAAAAACTTTGCTCTCCACGTACACTTTCCAGGAGCCTGCAGCTTGCACAGGTCCCGTCGCTGCTGGGCTCCCCGCATTTGGTGCAGGGCACGACCTGAAAACTTGCATTAGGGGCTTGAAGCTCCAGAATCTTGTCAAAACCCCGCATTATGGAATATTTGGTGCCTGGATGGTTTGCCTCGAACTCGTTCAGCATCTCTTTCACCTCCTGCCTGATCGCTCTGGTGATGTAAGGACAGGACGAAAAGTCCATGGGAAGATTGTGAAGGATGGCGTAGATCGCCACCTCTTTCTCGGGAACGCGCCGCAGGGGTTTGATCCTTGGGACCATCCCTTCGAGGGCTCGTCTTGGGCGGAGCCTGTAGAGCCGGCCCACGTCGCCTTTGAGGTAGTTTAGCATCACTGTCTGGGACTCATCGTCCAGGTTATGGCCCGTTGCCAGAGCGTCCGCACCCAGTTCGCGGGCAGTCCTGTTGAGAAGGTTCTTTCTCAAAACACCGCAGAAAGAGCAAGGTCCCTTGGAATGGCCTTGCGAGGCCATCTCATCCGTGGTGGTTTCAAAAACGTCCTCGAATTTCCGAACTACATGGGGAACGTCCAACCTTTTCGAGACCAATCTTGCAGCTTCTATCGTCTCGTGCCGGTAGCCTTCAATCCCCTCATCGATGGATATCGCTATCAGTTCAACACCTTCCCTGTAGGAGAAAAGCGAGTGCAATATATGGAGAAGGGAAGTGCTGTCCTTGCCCCCGCTCACTGCCACAGCAATCCTGCAGGGCTTTCCGAAGAGCCTGTAAGGTCGAAGAACCCCCTTGACCTTGCGATGCACATCGTCTTCGAAGTGGCGCGCGCAGAGATGTTTTCCGGAGTACTTCTGATAGATTACGGATCTTGCTTTGCATTTATCGCAGGGAATCATCCGGCCAATCCGGAGAATTCCCAGATATAAGAACTTACGCTAGGTGGCAGAGGCACGTGCGAAAAAGCACAACCCATAGTCAAAATCGGGTTCTCCCCACCGACGGGAGGGCAGTTCTGTGAAGGTCAAGTTCAATAATTCATCTTGAACCTGAGAATAGCTGCAACTCCACCCATAGACTCCAACCTCTTCCCGGGCTCGAACTCGGAGCTGAATATCACCACCCTGCCTCGTGCGTTGGTCACGTTTCTCATCAGGGAGTCTGCTTCCGACTTTCTGGCCAATTCGTCCAGAATCATCAAAGTCTCCACGGCACCGCAATTCGCGGCCTGCTTTACCTCTTTGGTTCCGTAGGCAGCTTTTCCTTCGGTGGCGATCTCCTTGAAAAGCTCCTCCACCAAAGACGCTTCCTGGGCCAGCCTGCTGTCTTCCAGGACTTTGTCGACTGCGCCACGCCGAAGGACCTCCTGGAATCCTGAGACGCCCACTGAGTTTGCATCGTAAAGGATGATCCTCTTGGCAAGATCGGGATAAGTGGTGTCTATCCTCTTTTTCAGGTCTTCCTTGGCAAAGCCCGGACCTGCGAGGAGGATTCGCGCTTCGCCCTCAGCCACGCGGTTGAGCTCGCTTGCGCATCCGTCCAGAAATTCGGACCTTCTGTCACCGCCTTTCCCATCCATCCCCTTGCCACTCCCCATCTTGATCTCAGAAGAAGTCTCCACGCCGAACTGACGGAGAACTCCTATCGTGGCTTCGCCTTCTTCGATCAGGGCGATGACAACTCTGGGCCTTCGTGACTCGGCCACAGCCTCCTTGATCCTCATGAAATCTGCGGGTCGCCATCTATTCTTGATGATGGAAATGTTGGCACCGGGCTCTAAATTGAGGGTGTGGTAAGAGCCGATGTCAGGACCCGAGGCGATAACCCCATGAACCCTAAGCCAATTGGAATAGGTGTGAAACTCCACAGTTTCCACCGTTACACCCAGCCGAACGGGCCGCCGCTCCAGTTTTTCAGGTCTCAGTTTGTCGGTAGCTCCAGAAATTTTCCTGTGGGTCAAGGCGAAGACCAGGTTTCCTGGGTTTATGAGGTATTTGAGGTGCCATAGGTCGTCTACAGATTCTGGCACCAACGATATCTCGCCCTCGTTGCCGCGCAGATTCTTCTTCAGGATGCGCATAGTACTCCCTTCTGATCAAAAAGCTTAAATCAATTGTGTGAATAGGAGGGGGCTGAGCCGCCATAACTCAGTTGGTAGAGTGTCTGGCTGTTAACCAGGTTGTCACAGGTTCGAGCCCTGTTGGCGGCGTTATTCATTCTTTCTTGGGCCTGTAGCTTAGTCAGGTTAGAGCGCTCGGCTCATAACCGAGCGGCCGCCGGTTCAAATCCGGCCAGGCCCACTCAGATTAACAATTCAACTACAACTCAGTTCTTCTGCAGCTGCTTTGGCAGCTTTTTTCCAGACAGATATCTTCTTGAGGCTGATTCCAGTCTTATCGACAAGCTCGTCGGCATCTGCCTCGACAAGGTCGAAAACCATCTTCACCCCTGCCTCGTCCAGTTTCTCCAGAGTCTTAGGACCTATGCCAGGGATTCCTGCCAGGGCTTTGACCCGAGCCTTTTCCATATCCTCTTTCTCCTTCTTTGCCTTCCACTCCTCGAAGTTGCATTGAGGACATCCCAGGTTCCAGGGCCTTTTTCCTTTGTTGACGATCTTTATGTGGTACATCCCGTGGGTTTCGCATACCTTGTCGGTAACCACAATCATCCCGAACCTTGGCAACGGCAAGGTAAAGGTACATTCCGGATAACCGGTACATCCTATGAAACGGCTACCTCTTCGCCCGCGCCTTATGATAAGTTCCGACTTGCACCGAGGACAATCGCCCACGATCTTGTCCGTTCTCAAGCCTTCTCGCAGCGAAGTCTCTATCTTCTCCCGGTTCTCCAACATATCGTCGAAGACCAGATCCAGCATGGTCCGAGACTCTTTGACCACTTTTCCCTCTTCGATCTGGCCCTGAGATATTTTGGTCATGTCCTCTTCGAGGGTCCGGGTCATATCTGGCTTGGTGATGTTTGGCGAATACTTCTCCAGGGTGTCAATCACGGCGTAGGCTGTGTTGGTTGGTTTCATGGGGTTTCCGTGAACGTAGGCCCTGGCGTAAAGTTTGCTTATTATGTCGTGTCGGGTGGATTTCGTGCCAAGATCGAGTTCGTCCATCACCTTCACGAGTCTGCCCTGGCCGTAACGAGCAGGAGGTTGCGTCTCTTTGTCGACCTTCTCAGATCCCATGACCTTCAGGATCTCTCCTTCCTCGATTTCAGGCAGAATCTGTTCGGTGGCCTTGCTATAAGGATAGCAAGCTCGCCAACCCGGCTCCAATTGTTTGGCTCCATTGGCTTTGAAAGGTTCGCCACCAATGTCAAACCTAACGTTCATCACCGTCCACTTAGACGCTTCGGAAAGGGTTGCCAAAAACCTTCTTACAACAAGCTCGTAGATCTTCCACTGGTCCTCTTTCAGCTCTTTTTTGGATGCCAGAGATGTTGGGTATATGGGCGGATGGTCGGTGGATTCTCTCTTGCCTCTTGTGGGGATCATCGGGCCTTTAAGCACTCGTTTTGCGTCCTCCCTGAATGGCCCCTTCTTGAAGATGGAAACCAGCTCTTTCAGGTCAAGAGATGCGGGATAAACAGTGTTCTCGGTTCTGGGGTAACTGATGTAACCATTAGTGTAGAGCCACTCGGCAATCCTCATGGCGTTGGCGGCCGAAACGCCGATACCGCTGGCAGCGCTGATGAAAGTGGTGGTGTCAAAGGGCGCGGGCGGTTTATCGGTCCTGACCCTGACCTTTATCGAATTTACCAGAGCTTCATCGCCCAATCGCTCCAAGATGGATTTTGTCTCGTCTTCGTCCCAGACCCTGCCCTTGGCGTGCTTTGCCCGGATATCTTTCTCAAGATCTGCATAGATCTCCCAGTAGGGTTTAGGTTGGAAGGCTCTGATCTCCTTTTCTCTGTCGACGATTAAGGCCAGGGTGGGTGACTGGACCCTCCCCACAGAAAGGAATCCCTTGCCCAATCTTCCTGCTGTGATCGAGATAAACCTGGTGAGGGCAGCACCCCATATGAGGTCTATTACCTGTCTTGCTTCACCTGAAGAGGCTAGGTCAAAATCCAGATCTCCTGGTGACTGGAAAGCGTCCTGGATCTCTGTTTTGGTGATGGCACTGAACCGGACTCGATCCACGCTTACGTCCGGATTGATCTCTCTGACTATGTTCAGAGCTTCTGCTCCGATCAGCTCCCCTTCTCTATCGTAGTCTGTTGCTATGGTGATGTGGTCGGCTTCTTCGCCGAGGCCCTTTAGGGCAGATACAATCTTTTCCTGGGTGGGCTTGGTCACCACCTCGGCGTGAATCAGATCTCTAAAGTCCACTTTCTGCCAGTTGTTATATCCAGGCGGATAGTCTACGCCAACGACATGCCCGCTCAGCCCCATGACCATCTTGTCGTCAAAGCGAAAAGTCTCAACACCGTGGATTCTCTTCACTTTGGGCTTAGGGGTGGCGAGAATCTGAGCTATTCGCTTGGCAACGTTGTGCTTTTCCGCAATGATGAGATGCATCCAATCTTCGCCACTTCTGGAGATAATATAAATATCTATCGCAGCATCTGACAGTTACCACAACACAGGGGGTAGATGCTATCGTTTTTGGGTGGACGGAATCCTCTGTTGAGCAGGACCAAGTTTCCCTGGGAAGGTGTGCCTCGCGTTTTTCCCGCTGTTTCGCGATGCCCAAAATGTGTCTGTCCAGTGTCTGTTTGTAGTGTGTACGTTTTATGTGCAGACAATCGAAGACTGTTTGTCTATTGTAACACAACTGCACATATTCTGTATCCATATACTAAATTTTAATGTGTTAGAGGGGGTCAGGCCCAGTAACCCGATGGCTCAATCTATGCGACCATATTCACATCAGATACACATTTCCCTCCAAAAAAAGAGTTATTTGGGAACTATATTTTCTCGTTGTTTCCACGAAGTGGTACAGTCCCCATTATAACGATTAATTATTGACTGTGCAACACATTCGTTTATTTCGAGATATATTTTATGTTATTAATTTGTACCGCGCAAAAACTTTAAGTATACATATAGCCGTTAAGAACACGGCGGGAGACTATAAAGGATAGACGGAATGCTGGGCATAACAATCGATCTAGAAAGTAGTTATGCCGTTCGCTCCAGCGGTCTGATCCTTACAGTTTCTCTGCTAAAAAGGTAAAGGAGGAAAAAGAACGTGTCTGACAAAATAGACCTCTATAGTGACCGTGGCGTTCTTTTAAAGAGTGACGTTGACCTGAGCGCCGTCAGCCCACTCAAGAACGCGGCGATGCAGAAACTCATCAACCTGACCAAGCGGACGGTTGCGGTCAACTTGGCAGGAATCGAGAACGCTCTGAAGACGGGAAAGGTCGGTGGTCAGGGAAGGCAGATCAAGGGACGTGAACTCAACTACGACGTTACCGCCAACGCCGATGCCCTCGGTGCCAAGATCAAAGAGCTGTTGCAGGTAGAAGACGGCGACGACACCACCGTTGAGGTACTGGGTGGAGGAAAGCAGCTTCTGGTCCAGATCCCCAGCGCCAGAGCTGAGGTCGCCTCTGAGTTCGTGGTCGGAATGACCGCAGCCGCAGCCGCCACCACCGAAGCGCTCGTCCAGCAGTTCGGCGCAAGCTACATAGAATCTCCCATGGTCCACGCTTCTGTCTGGGGCCAGTACCCACAGACCGTGCCCATGTCCGGCGGAAACATTGCATCCGTTCTTAACATCCCCCAGAACGATGAAGGTCTGGGCTTCGCCCTCAGAAACATCATGGCAAACCACATTGCAGCCATCACCAAGAGGAACGCCATGAACGCAGCAGCGCTCTCATCCATCTTCGAGCAGATCGGAAACTTCGAGATGGGCAATGCCATGGGCATTTTCGAGAGGCATCAGCTCCTCGCCCTTGCGTTCCAGGGCCTGAACGCCAACAACATGGTCTACGACATGGTCAAAGACAACGGCCAGACCGGAACCATCGGCACCGTCGTTCAGTCCACTGTCGAGAGGGCCATCGAGGACGGCGTCATAAAGGTAGACGAGACTCTGCCCTCTGGATTCAAGATGTATGAGGCAGTCGACGTCTCCAAGTGGAACGCCTACTGTGCAGCAGGCACCCTTGCCGCCACCATGGTTAACTGTGGTGCACTGAGAGGCGCTCAGGCAGTGTCCTCAACTCTGCTCTACTTCAACGACATAATCGAGAAAGAGACCGCTCTTCCCGGATGCGACTGGGGTAAGGTTATGGGAACTGCCGTCGGTTTCTCCTTCTTCAGCCACTCAATCTACGGTGGCGGTGGACCTGGTGTCTTCAACGGCAACCACGTCGTGACCAGGCACTCCAGAGGATTTGCCATCCCCTGCGTATGTGCTGCAGTGGCTCTTGACGCAGGTACCCAGATGTTCACACCAGAAATGACCTCTGGTCTCGTCGGTAACATCTACGGAGAGATTAAGGAATTCCGCGAGCCGATCGTAGCAGTTGCGGAGGCTTTGTAGATAGGTTGTATGCATGGTCACTAAATCAGACACGGAACCAGTCCAGATCGAGATATTCCCCCAGCGGTTCCTGAAGCCAGAGACGGCCCAGCGCCTTCTCAACGAGATATACAAGGTGGGCGGGATTACCCGGATTATGATTCAGGGCCCTAACCTCCCAAAATCCATCCCCTATGGCCCCGGAAGGGGCCTTCCAATAGAGGAGAACTTGGATCTGCTCTTGGAGATGGGGGACCAGGCGCTTGAACTCAGAGTCAAAGTGGGCAGGATATGGTTGGAACTTGCAAGCGAGGATTACATCGAGAAGATCGAGGCGGCGTGCGAGCGAGCGCTGCCCTTTTCCTTCACAACAAAGAAGGGGAAATTCTTCCGCACTACATCGACCGTTTCAGACTATGCTAAGTATGGAACTGATGCCGACAAGCGGATTATAGGACTGATAGATCCGAAGGCCAAGAGGGAGAGAGATCTGGCCATATTGTCTGATTCGAGATAAGTGACTGACAACTTTTCAGAAGGAGGTGCATTATTAATGGCATACGAACCCCAATATTATCCAGGCAGCACGTCTGCAGGCGTTAACAGGCGTAAGCACATGTCAGGCGATCTGGAGAAGCTTCGAGATATCTCCGACGCCGATATCGTAACTATAATGGGCCACAGGGCGCCCGGTGAGGACTATCCCAGCACTCACCCACCACTGTCCGAGATGGGCGAGCCCGACTGCCCAATCAGACAACTTGTAGAGCCCACCCCCGGCGCAGCAGCCGGTGACAGGATCAGGTACTCCCAGTTCGCTGATTCAATGTACAACGCTCCTTCCATCCCCTACTGGAGGAGTTACTGGGCAGCCATCAACTGCAGAGGCTGCGACCCAGGAACCCTGTCCGGAAGGCAGATCGTGGAAGCCAGGGAGAGAGAAATCGAAGAGTACACCAAAGTTCAGATGGACTCTGAGATGACCGACCCCGCTCTCGCTACTATGAGAGGATGTACTGTTCACGGTCACTCCCTGAGGCTCGATGAGGAGGGCATGATGTTCGACATGCTCGCCAGGTGCGAGCTGGGCGATGATGGAAACATATACTACTCAAAGGACCAGGTCGGCATTCCACTGGACCAGAAGGTCAATGTCGGCAAGCCCATGAGCGATGAAGAAGCCGCAAAGAGGACCACCATCTTCAGGTACGACAACGTCGCCTTCGGCGGAACCATAGAAAACAGAGACTTTGATGAGGGACTGGTTGCCCTGCATCACATGTGGGAGCGCAGAAGCTTGTGGGGATTCAGACCGGAGTAAATGGTGGTGAGATAGGATGGGAAACATTCACACTAAGAAGCTGTTCGTAAAGGCTCTGAACAAGAAGTTCGGAAAGGACTTCGACCTTGCAGAGAAAAAGGCCGATTACGCCCCCTTCAAGGAACTGGGTGTCCTTCAAAACGACCGTAAGAAGGAGTTCATAGCAGCATCCAAGGCTCTGGAGGGCAAGCGTGGAATCTCCATGTACAACCCTTACCTCCACGCTGGCGGAATCCCCATGGGTCAGAGACAGATTGTACCTTACAAGCTGTCTACTACCGAGTACATTGTCGAGGGTGACGACCTTCACTTCGTAAACAACCCTGCCATGCAGCAGATGTGGGACGACATTAGAAGGACCGTATTGGTCGGTCTGGACATGGCCCACGAAGTGCTGGAAAAGAGGCTGGGCAAAGAAGTTACTCCCGAGACCATCAACAACTACCTGGAGATTCTGAACCACGCCATGCCCGGAGCTGCCGTGGTCCAGGAGCACATGGTCGAGACTCACCCAGGACTTGTCGACGACTGTAACGTCAGGATGTTCACCGGTGACGACGACCTGGCAGACGAGATCGACTCCCAGTACCTGATCAACATCAACGAGCTTTTCCCCGCAGAGCAGGCAGAAGAGCTCAAGGCCGCCATGGGCAAGACCTCCTGGCAGGCAATCCACATCCCAACCATCGTATCCAGGACTTGTGATGGTGGTACCACATCCAGGTGGAGCGCCATGCAGTTGTCCATGACTTTCATCGACGCCTACAACATGTGCGCCGGTGAGGCCGCTGTGGCTGACCTCGCATACGCTGCAAAGCACGCTGCAGTTATCCAGATGGGCGAGATGCTTCCCGCCAGAAGGGCCAGAGGACCCAACGAGCCTGGTGGAGTTAGCTTCGGATTCATGGCTGACATGGTCCAGACTTCCAGGACCAAGCCATTCGACCCACCACAGGTCTCCCTGAACGTCGTGGCTGCCGGAACCATGCTCTACGACCAGATTTGGCTGGGCAGCTACATGTCCGGTGGTGTCGGGTTCACCCAGTACGCCACTGCTGCTTACACCAACGATGTGCTTGACGACTTCTCCTACTATGGCTGCGACTACGGCGTAGACAAGTACGGAGGCTGGGGAGAGGCACCCGCCACTCTCGAGGTTGTCAAGGATCTGGCCACTGAGACCACCCTGTACGACATGGAGCAGTATGAGGCCTTCCCGACCCTGCTCGAGGACCACTTCGGTGGATCTCAGAGGTCTGGTATCATGGCAGCATCCTGCGGTGTCACCTGCGGTTGCCTGACTGGAAACAGCCAGTCCGCACTTGCCGGTTGGTATCTCAGCCACCTGATTCACAAGGAAGGCTGGGGCCGGATGGGCTTCTTCGGATATGACTTGCAGGACCAGTGCGGTCCCACCAACGTCTACAGCTACCAGGGCGACGAGGGCAACCCACTGGAAATCAGAGGACCCAACTATCCGAACTACGCCATGAACGTTGGTCACCAGGGCGAGTACGCCGGTATCTCCAGTGCTGCTCACGCAGGCCGCGGAGACGCCTACGCGCTCAACCCATTGATCAAGGTCGCTTTCGCCAACCCCGCGCTGTTGTTCACCTGGGACGACATCCGCAAGGGATACGGAATGGGCGGTGCCAGAGAGTTCCGCGCAGCCGGCGAGAGATCCCTGGTCATGCCAGCAGTGTAGGCATAACGCCTGCACACCCTTTTTTCAATTTTATTCATTGAGGTTGCTTGTTCTCGTTTGGGAATCGCGGCGAATCGACCCATTTAAATGAATCTAACAAAATAGTGATATTTGCATATGTTCATTTGGCTAAAATGTGTTGTTAAGTAATACTCTGGAGAAAATTATGCAATGTCATCCAATTGGCACTCGACTGTAATTCTCTTGATGATGAAATCTTAAAATATTTGGTGATATATGTTCTGCTTCATATCGGAATGAATAATATATCACTACCTTTAGTATCCCTTCATCCAGAATTGTCTGACATACTGCCATTATCAATTCATATAGTATAGCGCCAAACAACTAGAAATAATTAAGTTATTTGGTGGGGCCAAAATATAATGGTCAAAGATTATGTTGCCCGCATTCTCATGAAAATATCTTCTGTATGAAGTCATTTTATAGCGATTTTCATGTTTTGGAGATGAATCTGCAAATCACTATGACTAACGTTATGACTAACGTATATCTATCATTAATTCCAAAATTTGTATCGTGTACGATGTCATTGTCATTGGGGCAGGTCCTGCTGGGCTTACTGCGGGGATGTACTGCGCCAGAGGTGGGAAGAATACCCTTATTTTGGGGAATGTCTATGGGTCTCAGCAATCGATGGGCGGCTTTTATGAGAACTACCCAGGATTTCCTGAGGGCATCATGGGGATGGAACTTTCTGAGAAGATGCTGGCCCAGGCCGAGAAGTATGGAGCAGAGAACCGGTCCGAGATGGTGCAGAAGGTAGTCCATCTTGAAGGTGTATTCAAGATAAAAACAGAGAGCTGGGAGTACGAGTCCAAGGCCGTGATCTTGGCAACAGGTGCAAGCCATCGCAATTTAGGTGTTTTAGGCGAGGAGGAGTATGCCACACGGGGCGTATCCTATTGTGCATATTGCGATGGCGCCCTTTTCAGAAGCAAGACTGTAGCAGTCGCAGGTTATGGGAACGGGGCAGTAAAGGCAGTTCTCTACCTGGCTGGTATAGTTGATCAGGTCTATTTACTCAACGTTCGAGAAGAGCTAGTCTCCGAAGCCGTATACATGGACCGGATCGAGAAGTTAACCAACCTCAAGTCTTTCCATGATGTAGAGGTGATGCAAATCTTGGGTGAAGGTTTCGTGACGGGCGTCGAGTTCAAGGTGAAAGACAAAAAAAGGACTCTGAAAGTCGATGGTGTGTTTGTCGAGATGGGTGTAAAGCCCAACGTGGAGCTGGCAGAGGATCTTGGTCTAGAATTGACAAAAGGTGGATTCGTCAAGGTGAAACGGCTGACGCAGGAGACAAACATTCCAGGAGTCTTCGCTGCAGGAGACATTACTGGTGGTCGGATGCAGGTAACAACTGCTGTGGGCGAAGGGACTTCTGCTGCCATAAGTGCCACGAGATTTCTGTGATGTCTCCTCTCACTTCGGTGAGATCCGAACGCTTGGCTTTGTTATACACGTAAGAGTTTGAGATTTGGCCTGTTCGTATCGTCGAGCACTATTCTGGCGAGGACCAGTTAGTCTCATCTAATTGGTTCTTGGCCGTATCTTCAGGGTGTGGCAAGAGCGCTAGCTGGTAGGCTTCATCCTTTAGGGCGGGGCTATGTTCCACTGGTTCGATTAGAATAAGGCTGTGCGAAAATTTATCATAACATGTACCATCCGAAGCTGTAGCGGTCGAATTGCATAACTTTAAATGAGCTGAATTGCTCATTAGTATTGGAGTCTTGCTGATGCGAATTGGAGTTTACGTGTGTCATTGTGGCCTCAACATAGCAGGGGTTCTGGATCCCGAAGACCTTGCCAAGTTCGCCGAAACTCTGCCCGACGTGGAGGTGGCTCGAGACCTTCAGTTCACCTGCTCAGATACGGGCCAGGAGACGATCAAGGAAGACATAGAGGAACACAAGCTGGATAGCGTTGTGGTGGCCGCCTGCTCACCCCGGCTTCATGAGCCTACTTTCAGGAGGGTTATTGCCGATGCCGGTTTGAATCCCTACATGTTGGAGATGGCTAACATCAGGGAACATTGCTCCTGGGTGCACATGGACGAGCCTGCGCAAGCCCAGGAGAAAGCTCGAGACCTGATAAGGATGTCAGTGGCCAAGTCCATGCTACTCCACCCCCTGGAATCCGAGACGATACCAATAAGTCGTGACGTCTTGATCATAGGCGGGGGCGTTGCTGGAATCCAGGCGGCGTTGGATCTTGCAGACAGCGGCATACATGTCTACATGGTGGAAAGAAAGCCCACCATAGGCGGTTACATGGCCCTTCTAACCGACGTCTTTCCCACAAACGACTGTTCCATTTGTGTTCTCGCGCCCAAGATGACCGACGTCTACAATCATCCCTTGATAACCTTGCTGAGCTATTCTGAGATTCTCAACATAGAGGGAAGCATAGGCCGGTTTACGGTTTCGGGTGTCAAGAAGGCCAGGTACGTGGACGAGAACTTGTGCAAAGGCTGCATCAACGATTGTGCAGGGGTCTGCCCGATTGAGGTTCCTGACGAGTATGGATTCGGGCTGAGCAAGAGGAAAGCCATCTACATGGCCATACCCCAGTCGATTCCTCTCATCGCCTGCATAGATCCCGAGGCCTGTGTGGGTTGCGGTCTTTGTGCCGAAGCCTGCCCTGCAGACGCCATAAAGTACGATCAAGAGCCAGAAGATTTCAGGTTCGACGTAGGCGCAATAATCGTGGCGACGGGGTGGCAGCCTTTCGATGCTGCGAGGAAAGAGGAGTACGGATATGGCCGATACAAAGATGTGATCACTGGCCTGCAGATGGAGCGGCTTCTTAACGTGGCAGGTCCAACCGGTGGCGAGATCGTAAGGCCTTCTACTGGCGAGATCACAAGGTCGATAGCTTTCCTTCAGTGCGTCGGGTCCAGAGACGAGACTGTGGGGAATGCCTATTGTTCTCGGGTCTGCTGCATGTACGCCCTCAAGAACGCTCAGCTTGCCAAGGAAAAATATCCTGATATGGACATCTCGATTCACTACATCGACCTTCGGGCCGGTGGTGAGGGTTACGAGGAGTTCTATAAAAGGGCCCAGAACCTTGGAATCAAGTTCGTTCGGGGTCGGGTCTCGGGGGTTGAGGAGGTGGATGGAGACCTTTACCTCACCTACGAAGACACCTTGCTTGGCGGTTTCCAGAGGAAACAGTGCGATCTGGTCTGCCTTTCTGCAGGCTTGGAGGCGAACCAGGACGCTGATGTGGTCGGAAATCTTCTGGGCCTATCCAGGCGTCCTGACAGGTTCTTTGAGATCGCTCATCCCAAAATGCGACCTGTAGAAGCCCACATCGACGGTGTATTCATTGCTGGTTGCGCGTCCGGGCCCAAAGAGATTCAGGTTTCCATCGCTCAGGGAGAAGCTGCAGCGGCCAAGGCGATGAGGTTGGTTCTGAGAGGCGAATTGACCTTAGATCCTGTGACTGCTATGGTCGATACTGACAAGTGCATAGGTTGCAAGCTCTGCGTGGAAACTTGCCCAAGCAAAGCGATAACCGTGGACAAGTTTGCTTACGTGGATGAAGCTGCCTGTAAGGGTTGCGGAACATGTGCTGCGGCCTGTCCTGTGGACGCCATTGATATGAGGCTCTTTTCAGATGAGCAGATCGTCTCCCAGGTGAGGGCAGCAACTGCCGTGAAGGGCGAGTATCCTTTCATCGTGGGGTTCCTTTGTAACTGGTGTTCCTATGCTGGCGCAGATCTTGCGGGCACATCCAGGATTCAGTATCCAACCAACATGAGGGTGATCCGGGTGATGTGCGTTGGACGTGTGGATCCTTCTTTTGTGATCGAAGCTCTGAAAAACGGCGCAGATGGTGTTCTCATATCTGGGTGTCGTCTGGGCGAGTGTCATTATGCCAAAGGGAACGATCAGGCTTACCAGCGGATCCAGGTTTTGAAAGGCGTCTTGGGGAAGGTGGGGATAAACCCAGGACGTGTGAAGATTATCTGGTGTGCTGCGAGCGAAGGTGAGATTCTGGCCGAAGAAGTAAGACAGTTTGTGGCCGAGCTCAAAGAGATGGGGCCAGTCGGATCGGAACTGAGGTCTTTGGCAGAGTCCGAACCAGAGTCAACGGGTCCAGAGTCGGCCGATTCTGAGCCTGAACCGAAGATCGGAGGAGGCGGTGACTGATGGAAATCGAGAAGGATATGGAGGTCGAGGGGTCTCACATCAAATGCACCCAGATCACAGAAGAGTCCATCAAGGTCTTGGATTACGACTACAAGAAGTGCAACGGCTGTGGCATCTGTGTCGATCTATGTCCCTCGAAGGCCTTGCAGCTGGGCCCGGTGATCGAGATCGCCACAGGGATGGATGCGCCGCCTGTTCTGATCGACCTTGATGCCTGTGTCTTTTGCGGGATGTGTGCTGCTTTCTGCCCGGTTGACGCTTACAAGATGACCGTCAACGACGAAGATTACAGGGAGAAAGAGGAGTTTCCTCACCTCGTCTCCAATGCCGAGCCCAACGAGAAGTGTCTTCCTTGCGGTCTTTGCGAGCCGGTCTGTCCAACAGAGGCGATCACCACCGTCTTCTTTCCAACAAGGGATGACCTCGGGCCGCTTCGAGAAGAGGAGAAGGGGAAAGGCGAGATCAAGGTGGACCTGGAAAAGTGCAACTTTTGCGGAAGGTGTGCTCGGTTCTGTAACGCCTTCATCCTCCTCGAAAAGGAGCCCAGTCCCGAGGATCTAACGCCTTTCGAGCAGATCCTGGTTGACGTGGATCTCTGCGATTATTGTGGTTTATGTGTCGGGATATGTCCTGAAGAGGCGATCACTGTTGAGGGAAAACCTCTCGAAGTCGAAGATTTCGAGTTTCAGGGCGAGATCGAGGTGGAAGAGGAAAATTGCATCGGATGTGGTCGCTGCCTTATTGTCTGTCCTTATGATGGCATGGACATCACCAAGCCTTTTGAGGGCGACATTCAGCTCGTGGAAAAGCAGCTTGCTCTCTGCGATCCGTTGGGCTGTCACGCCTGTTTCAATGTCTGCCCTGCTGATTGCTGGTTCGTTGGAGATGACGGCAAGATTCGGGTTGAGAAGGATCAGTGTATCTTCTGCGGTGCCTGCGTCAACGCGTGCCATTGTTACGCCATCGAAGTTAGTCGATCTGGCGTCACTCATACGCCGGTAAAGGAGACGCCCTGGGCAGAGGAGTGGAAGGAGGCCGTGTCCACCATAGTTACCAACGAGAGGAAACGGCCTGATCTGAGCAGCGTGGTCGAGGCGCCAGAGATTGAAAAGCCGCCCATTGCCAAGATTGAGGCGCCTGAGCGCGATCCCGAACTCACCAAGAAGATCAATGAAGCCTTGTCGAAGGTGGACCTCGTCATCAACAAACCCAAGGTGAGGTTCATCTGGGAACGAGACGAGATCACCGAGGCCGCTGAAAATATCGCAGAGCGGATAAGAAAGACCCAAGAGAAGAAGGCTGCAGAGGCGAAAAAGTCGGCCAAGAAGGTGCCGAAAAAGACCGCGCCAAAGAAGACTGCGCCAAAGAAGAACGCAAAGACGACAACGGCAAAATCAGCCAATGCGACAAAGCCGAAATCGGCTGATAAATCAAAGACACCCAAGGCAAAGGCGTCCGGGGCAAAGGCAGCCGAAGCAGAGGCAGGTGAGCAGAAATGAGCGCCACGAAGGCAAACACGGAGACGAACGAATCTGAGGGCGAAGTTTTCAAAAAACAGGTTTTGAAGCTTGCCGGAGACGAGGTCAAGACCTGTATCCAGTGCGGTACCTGTTCTGCAAGTTGCCCCACTGCCCATCTCATGGAAGATCCCATCCGAAAGCTTATCAGGTTCGTCCTGGAGGGGATGAAGGACGAAGCTTTGGAGAGCAAGTCTATCTGGCTTTGCACATCTTGCCTTCTTTGCACTGTTCGCTGTCCAAGGAACATCAAGCCGATGGCTGTAGTTTCCGCCCTGAAACACATCTACGAGCAGGAAGGTCGAAGCTGTAAAGACTCGGTCTTCGAGGGCATATTCGCCCGTCAGATTAAGACGCGCGGCCGGGTTTCCGAGGTTATTTTATCTGGGGAGTACATGCTCCGGCGCCCGGAGTCTGCAGCTCAGGTGATGGCCTTTGGCGCAGAGCTGGTTCCCAAAGGAAAGATCGAGCTCGATATCGAGGCTGAGATGGAGAAGATCGAGGGAATTGACGAGATTGGGCGCATATTCGAGCTTGGGGAGGTCGAAGAATGAAGCTGGCTTATTATCCTGGGTGTGTTGCAAGGTCCACTGGAAAGGAGTACGAGATTTCCACTCATGCGGTCTGCGAGGCCCTCGGAATTGAGCTTGAAGAGATCGACGATTGGAACTGCTGCGGTGCAACTCACGTATCAAGCCAGCTGGTATCGACCGGGCTTTCTGCAAGAAACCTGGTCAGGACCGACCTTCCGGTCATGACTTCCTGTTCGATCTGTTACAGCAGGCTTCGAGCCGCGATTAACCAGATGGAAGATTCCGGTGTGAGGGAGAAGGTGAACGGGGTTCTCGATGTGAAGTACGAAGGCGAAAAGGAGGTTCGGCACGTCATCGAGCCGATAATGGAGGCTCTTGAAGGGGCTGAAGACCTGGACAAGGTTGTAACTTCGCCTCTGAATGGCCTGAAGGTTGCGGCCTATTACGGCTGCCTTCTCACGAGGCCCGGCGGCGGGATCGACAGCCCAGAAAACCCTTCGGTTCTCGAAAAGCTGATCAAGCTTCTCGGCGCAGAGCCGGTTGATTTCAGGCTGAAGATGAGATGCTGTGGCGGCCCTATATTCATGCCTGAAGAGGACGCTGCCGCAGATACGCTGATCCGGATCTTGCGAGATGCGAAGAAGTCGGGCGCAGACCTTGTGATGGTGGCCTGTCCGCTCTGTCATCTGATGCTGGATGCAAACCAGCCCATGCTCGAAAAGCGGTTCGAAGAGGAGATCGGGCTTCCGATCCTCTACGTGACGCAGCTTGCGGGCCTCGCCCTCGGCCTCGGCGCCGAAAAGTTGGGGCTGGAGATGAACTCGGTCTCGACAAAGCCGGTGCTCGATAAGCTCCAGGCGGCGCGAGAAGAGGAAGAGGCGGCGATGCGGAAAGCAGAGGCGGAGGTCTGCTGAAAAGGACCAACTGCCTCGAACATCTCTATTTTTCAACCACGAAAACCAGTTATACCGAGAGGTACATAACAACTTGAATTGAGGTGGTCTCATGGGCGCAGCGGAGCAATATGTGGTCGATGCGAACGGCCAGAAGATCGCGGTCATCCTCCCTCTGGCCGAATACGAAAGGCTGCAGGAGGATCTTCACGACCTCTCGGTGATCGCAACTCGGAAAGAGGAGGAGAGCATCAGTCTGGAAGAGCTGAAGAAACGGCTGTGAGGGCGAGATGGACCTCATAATAGCCCAGAATGACTGTGATTTCGCGTTTGATCACGTAGGATTGAGGCAGGTGTTTTTTATTCTACATAGGCCGGTTTCAAAACGGCTCTATGGAATGACAGGGATCGGGGGAAAGGTAATCGGCAGAATAAAGTGGTGACTTACTGTTACGGTCATATGTTGCGGTTCCCCTGTAAAATAAGGTCTGCCTCTTCCTTCTAAAAAACCACCGAGCATAGACCGTGCTAATTCATCAAATTTCTCGTCGCCAGGAAGTACTATGCCCACATCCTCTGGTGATGTGAAAGGTTCTCGAGCCAAGACTCTGTGGTATCCCTGTGGTATGGGCTCACTGATGTAAAGCCAACCTACATCATCTTGTTCTAAAAGAAAACCGTTAGCGTGTACACTGTCGATAGTAGTTCCTATAAGCTCACCATCGATGCATATTTCCATACCTCCGACGGGGTTGCCATTGCCATCGACCACACATATTGCACAACCAGATCCGCCTATCCAATCACAATAAATAACGTCATCTGATCTGGTACAGCCTGTACTTTTGGCTGTATTATCATTTTCGGGGTTTTCCTTGCTTTCATCATCGGGCTCTGATTGAGACATTATGAAGGGTTTGTTAACCAAATCTATTTGGCCAGCATCTTCGCCATCGTTGCAATAGACATAGAAGAAATTCAGACCCGGTGATAGGATGTCTCGATACTGGCTTGGTGTCACTGTAGCCTCGTATCTGGCCTTGTAAGTTCCATCCAGCTTGTAGACCTCCGCCAAAACCATACCAAAGGCATTATCCCAACTTGATTCTTCGCCTAGGTCCACCCAGATCATGGTCGGCTTGTCGCCGTCCTCGTCTTCGTAGACAACCGAATAGGTGAGATCTACCAAACTCTCGGACCAGAGCTCTTCGGGGCTAACTGTCGGATTAGAAAGCTTTGGTGGGCGGTTTTCTACTAAAGTTCGATAGACGTCGTACTGCACATAATCAAAGGCAGAGTACTCTGCTGGAATTGGATCGTCTTTCTCGGCTGCGTACAACGTGACCGAGACGTAGAGATGATCCCAGTCTTCGCCTACTGTTTTGGTGTACATGAACCTCTGAGTGCCTTTCGTTAGATCTCCAACATCGATTCTGTACACCTGCTCATCTTCCTTCGATCGGCCTGCGTACTGATCTATTGAGAGGATTAGCTCTCCATAGTCCTTCTCACCCAAGTCGTAGTCAACATCCACCACGAAACCGATTGTCTCTCTAGGGGTCAGGGGCGTGGTGATCGGTCTGGAGAGGCCGGATATTTCGACCTTGGGATAGTTCTCTACTAAAGCTCGATAGACGTCGTACTGCACATAATCAAAGGCCGAGTACTCTGCTGGAATTGGATCGTCTTTCTCGGCCGCGTACAACGTGGCCGAGACGTAGAGATGGTCCCAGTCTTCGCCTACTGTTTTGGTGTACATGAACCTCTGAGTGCCTTTCGTTAGATCTCCAACATCGATTCTGTACACCTGCTCATCTTCCTTCGATCGGCCTGCGTACTGATCTATTGAGAGGATTAGCTCTCCATAGTCCTTCTCACCCAAGTCGTAGTCAACATCCACCACGAAACCGATTGTCTCTCCAGGGGTCAGGGTTTCTGTGGTCGGCCGAGAAAGGCTGGATATTTTTACATCGGGTCCCTCTAACGTTTCAGAGGGCTGGCCGTCCTCCAATACTGTGGTTGTGATCATGTAGACCGGCCATCCTTGCTGGTCTTCGGGCCCGGATGTGGGGTCTCGGACGTAATCGTTCCCCTCGCCAATCGTATCGAACGCGGCCCGGTACCTTATCCACTGCTGGCCCGCTTCGGCCGCATCTTCGCCGGTTTGCTCAATCGTGACCGTGATTGTATTTGACTCGCCCGAGGAGTAGGCCTCGTAAGCGTCCAGAAGTTCGTGTTCTGAGCCCACCTTCCCGCCATCAGAGTTCCATATCTCTGAACCGATGATGCTATTTTTGAAAACCATTTCATCGGAGGAGGATCTGTACGCCGTTATGTCCAGCCCAGGAGAGACGCTCACGCTGAGGTAAGATTCGATGTCTGAGTCGGCTCCGTCGTTGGTCACAGTGAAGGTTATATCCTTGGTCTCACCAGGCCTGATCGAGAGGGCTTCGACGTTGGCTGAGACTTTGGGGGATGGTAAGCTAGGTAATTCATCACGTAACCATATATATCCGGTTACGTCAACGAAATCATAAGTATCAAGTATCTCATTCGAAGGATTTGTTGTGTAAAAATGATCTGTCTGGCTGCGGGAATAGTAATGTAAAAGCTCAGTAGTTCCACTTATTGGCCCAATTGCAATATATCCGGTTATACCTTCTGAGACATAACCATCAAGTATCTCATTCGAAGGGTTTGTTGTATAGAAGTGATCTGTCTGGCTGCTAGAATAGTAACGATAAAGTTCGGTAGTTCCGCTCATAGGCTCAGTTGCGATATACCCTATTATACCCTCCAAGTAATAAGTATCAAGTATTTCGTTAGGATCTGTTGTGTAGTAATGATCTTTCTGGATGCTAGAATAGTAACGATAAAGTGGTTCGAGATTTGCTACAGGGGTTAATTGGCCCGGGTTACAAGTTTCTAACGTTATTGCTCTCAGCGCAATAGCACACTTGCTTGATTTCTGATTTTGATATGCATCTGGATCTAAAACCAATTCTAAATAATCCAAGGGATTATCGGGGTCTGTGTCAATTTTGACATAAAACCAATGTCCATAATATTGTGTTGACGAATCTAAGTCGGTCAAATAAGAATAGGCCGGTTTTATTTTAGTATGTTGTAAAGATTTTTGCACTTCTTCTCTATCATATGCCCACTCAGCGATATTAATACCACTTATTAGATTTAGGGATTCCATCGTTGCATTTTGATAGTATATATTTATGTGTCCAACGACGACGTTATCCGGTACCTGAGCACTACAACCTGTATTTAGTAGCATATGAATCACTTTAGCAGAGTGTCCGGATAAATTAAAGCGGGCTGTATCATTATATAAAATCCCATTGTCTACTCTTAATAGACTACGATGGTTTTTAACTTTAAAGGGGATATTTTCGTAATTGTAGTCCACATCGCTAACACCGAATGTTATAAATTGTGTATCAGGACCATCTGCGATAGTAGAATCCACATATTCACTTGTCGAACTCCCAAGAACTTCCAAGGAAATCAGTGCGGATAAAAAGGCTCCAATGAACAAAAATCTTAAAATGATAATTCCCGTACTTACAGGACGTGAAAGCTTGTCTAGGCGCATTTTGCGGTCTCCTTAATTCCAAGTCCACTTTAGAGGCTTATTAAATCACGTTCATATCCATGAAATATATCTTTTTCCATAGGATATCACTACCTACAAACAAACTTTTTAGAAGTTATTCAAGGAAATCATGAATAGGTCTTTCAGGTAGAATAATATTCCAGATGAGAAGAGAACCCACACAAATAATATAGAGAATATTTGCCAAAGTGCATCTTCTGCGCTGCCCGATAATCACACAAAAACAGAGACGATAAGACCGGGTCCCGCGTCTACTTCGGCCTCACCTTCAGGACTGACCACACTCATCTCATTTCGAACAACTCGCCGGGCTCAAGCGGCTCGACTGCCGCGACCGATTCAGACCAAGCCGGGATGCGCCACCTGGTGAAGCGGAGGAAAAGGCTGAAGTGGCGTGCCGAGATACAAATTCCTCGAAACGATGCGCACCCTTCACCGATAGACGCCGAAAGTTGGCGCCAGCCCACACCGCCAAGATCCAACCACGAGAGAATCTCCCATGACCGAACCCACCTGGAACCCCCGTTACGTCATCACCCCCGCCACGGCCCGAGGCCTGATGGAAATCGAGGCGGCCCGAGTGGTGGTGGACAAGAGCCCACTCCCCCTAAATGCAGAGGCCGAGCTTCGGCGCCGAGCGCGCCTCCGATCGACCCATCACTCGACCAGAATCGAGGGCAACCGGCTGACTCTTGCTGAGGCAGAGGGGGCGATTTCTGGCCGGGAGATCCAGGGACGAGAGCGAGACGTGGCCGAAGTGCGAAACTATTGGACTGCACTTCTCCGGGTCGAAGAATGGGCTGCCGCAAAAAAGCCATTAACCGAAGAGCTGATCCGCCGCCTTCACGCCCTCGTGACGAAAAGCTTCGGGGTGAGGTCGAGGGTGGTGCCGACGCCTTATCGGGACGGCCAAAACGTGATCCGTGATTCTGCGACAGGGGCGATCGTCTACCTGCCTCCCGAAGCGGTGGATGTTCCCGCCCTCATGGCGGCCATGGTGAGATGGGCAAAGCAGGCGGAAAAAGAGGAGCTTCCTGCACCCATCATTGCTGCCCTCGTACACTACCAGTTCGTGACGATACACCCCTACTACGACGGCAACGGCAGAACAGCTCGCTTGCTTGCGACCTTCATCCTCCACAAGGGTGGCTACGGCCTTAACGGCTTCTTCTCTCTCGAAGAACACCACTCTCAGGACCTCGAAGGTTACTATCGCGCTCTTGCCACCCATCCGCACCACAACTATAGTCGAGAACCAATTAAACAGGACTAATTGGTTCTCGCCAGAATAGTGCTTAACGATACGAATAGGCCAAATATCGAACTCTTATGAGTTCGACATTTGTCCGAAAGGTATACGTTAAGCACTATACTACGAAGGGCGGGCAGAGGCGGATCTCACACCCTGGGTGGAATACTTCGTCAGGACCACTGCCCGCGTGTTTCGCATGGCCGAGGAGGAAACGCTGCGCTGTGCAAAAGAAGGCGTCCCTGCAGAGCCCGAGGAGCTGAGGCGTCTTGATCCCAGGGCAAGAGCCGTCCTCGCACTCTTCACGAGGAAAGATCGCATCAAGACCTCGGACGTGGCCGAGGCCCTGGGCCTTTCAGACCGCATGGCTCGGGTGCTGCTCAAAAGGTGGGTTGAGGAAGGTCTGTTGGAGGTGTCCGATCCATCGAAGCGTGGGCGGGCCTACGAGTTATCGGCAATTTATCGGCAACGTCTCGGAAGTTTATCGGCAATGCCTGGGGCCGAAGAATGACGGGGGCGGTCCCTGATGAAGAAAAGAGGCGGCCCGGGCGGTGGTGGACAAGAGCCCGCTTCCCCTAAATTCAGAGGCGAAAGATTCGGCGCCGAGCGCGTCTCCGACTCGACTCACCACTCGACCATAGTCGAGAACCAATTAGATGAGACTAATTGGTTCTCGCCAGAATAGTGTTTAACGATACGAATAGGCCAAATCTCAAACTCTTACGAGTTAGAGATTTGTTCGAAAAGTATCGTTAAACACTATAGAATCGAGGGCAACCGGCTGACCCTCGCCGGGACTGCCAAAGCGCGATCCGGGATTCTCTGACCGGGGCGATTCGTCTACCTGCCTCCCGAAGCGGTAGATGTTCCCGCTCTCATGGCGGTCATGGTGAGATGGGCAAAGCAGGCGGAAAGAGAGGCGCTTCCCGCACCCATCATTGCTGCCCTCGTCCACTACCAGTTTGTTAGTCGCACGCTCCGTTATCAGAAGGGGGCATAGAAGCGATTCCATGTCCCTATTCGGCTATAAGATAATTTGCCTCATCAAACGGCTTAATTTAATACCAAATACACATAAAATAACCACTTAATTTTAATGGAGATAATCTTTGATTTAAGTGTCCTTTCCGAGGATCATGCGAAAAATTACATTGCAACGTGAATATTTTGCTATTAAGAGATGCATTTTGCAAATCTTGGAGTTTTGCCTTGAATCATGTGACTACTCCCCCGACTGAAGTCGGGGGCATCTAGCACTTTGATGCACAGACTGTAGCCCCAGTCTGAGTATATTTATGGCTGCATTGTGATCCCTATCCAGAGTCAGCCCACAGAAAGGACAT